>Ga0136611_10000008_pt1 | contig 123682 bp, 132 predicted proteins | sample AntDrymUQ2232306_2_FD_106645 | JGI IMG/M metagenome (GOLD analysis project Ga0136611, IMG submission 106645) | Polar desert sand microbial communities from Dry Valleys, Antarctica - metaG UQ223 (23.06) | ecosystem: Environmental > Terrestrial > Soil > Desert | place: Antarctica: Dry Valley... | reverse complement strand
GCAAGGTATCGGCGCCGCCCTGCTGCGAACGGCCGCCGAGGCCTTCCCGTCCGACCAACCATCAACAGCCTATGTATTCGATGAAAACCCTGAGGCGCTGGGCTACTTTGCCCGGCTGGGCTATGCCAAAACCACCGAGAAACCCGACCCCAAAACGGATTACTTCGGCCCGGATAACGAGCCGGTCCAACAGTGGCGGCTGTTAGCTCCGAATATTGGCGATGTCGCCCTACTGGCAAAACAGGTTATCGAGCGGAACGGGTTATCGGTTATAGACGTAAGCCTGTCACATTAGCCATTTATTACTCTCACTTCATAGTTTGCAATCATAAAACCGGCAAAGTTTGTTACAAACTCAAAACCTCAGAATACTAGTCTCCAAACAATATTATTGACATTTCATACTACTTATGCTAGTATGTAATTAGTTCAACAAAAAACAAAAAGGATTTACAAAATTATGGACTCCTCACAGCCATTAAATATTGTTTCAGCTGACGGCATAGCCCACTACCAGGCCACACCGGAAGCAACCGTTCCAGTCGCCTCAAGCACTTCAACCCCGGTAGCAAGCCACCACCAAAACCACCTAGCCATTTTGTCACTTGCCTTGTTCGGCTTAGTAGCCGGGCTCAACCTAGTGTTTATAAGTGCCGCCAACCTGGCCGCCACCCCTAGTCCATCATCAACTTTCTCGGTTATAGCACCGCCGGAACCTTACACTGGCCAGAGATTACGGGTCAACGCTGACGGCCAGGGTTTTCAGCAACCCGGCTCAACCGGATCCAGCCTACAGGCCGGCAGCCAAATCCAATTACGTTAATCTAAATTTACCCACCAAGGCCGGTTTTCTCATAGCCACCGCTTAGCTGAGCCTCTACAATTCAGCCTATGCTAAAACGAGTTTTCCTAATCTACCAAGTATATAAATTTATCCGTCGCTTTATGAAGCAGCGTAGTGCTGGCTCTGACGACTCCAATAAGCGGATGTTCGTTCGCAATTCTAAATAAAGGCTCTCTTTAAAGTAACTTCCCGGCCGCCTTCACTATGGCGTCGACTTGGTCGGTACCGGGATTATCTAGAGCCAACTCCTGCTCGACCGACGCCCGGAACAATTCCAACCCCGCCTTACTAATGGCCGCCTGCACGGCGGCTATTTGGGTTGTAACGGCTACGTAGTCGGCCTCGCTGGCCACCATCCGTTGCAAGGCCCTGACTTGCCCCTCAATCCGCCCCAATCGCTTTAAAACATTGTTTTTTGTATCGTCCATAATTGTCCCCCGTTTATACCCCCTAGGGTATTTCATTTTGGGGATAATTGCAAATGTATCAGGGGTGGCTATTGACAAACCGTTCTTTTTTTGCTATCATATATAAATGAATCAAAACATAAATGTACCGGAAGCCCGCCAGCAAGCCCACGCCTCACTGGACGCAGCTGGATTCTTTACCGAAAAAACCATCGAAGCGTTCAACCTGCCCCCGGTAGAACTGGCAGACAACGGCGAAAAGCCGGCCATCGCCTACGCTACATACGGAAATATGGACGAAGCAAAAACAGTTGTTTTGGAAGCGACGCCCTATTCAACTAACGTCGACTTCGAGCAAATCCAGCTCCGGATGGCAGCTCATCAGGCGGCTTTAGGCCCGGACTTCTGTGTCGTTAGCATCCAAGGCTTTGTAGCTGACCCCAAGGCATTCAATAAAGCCGACCGTGAGCAGTTTGCTAAAGGTTCTTTTGCCCCCATTACCGAGCGTATGTTGCGCGTCGCCGATGCTGTCGGCATCAAGGATAACCAGGCTGTGTTTGCTTACGGCTATTCACTCGGAGCCGATGCAGCCGTTGATTTGACCCATGCCGTATTAACCGACCCCAACCGCGGCACCATCAATATTACCGCCGTTGGAGCGATGGAAGCGGCCCGAGTTATGGACCGCCCGCGAGCTGCCGTCCTCTTAGCCCAGAACAAATCGGGCAAAAAACTGTACCAGAACTCGATTGATTCTAATATGCCAGCCCTCAATCTAGCTTTAGGCATCGATTTGGCCGACCCGGCAAGCAAAGAGAAGTATGATAAAGAAGTTATGCGGGGCGTGACGCGTTACGCATTCAGCAGTAAACTAGGTAATTTGGCAATTATGAAGGCCTTCGGTAGCGATTTATCGGCCAAACAGTTGACGGAAATATTAAAGAAAACCTACGCCACAGTGGTGGTCGGTCGCCAGACCGAATCGACTATCAGTTCGCATCAATTATTGGAGGATCTGCTCAAAAACGATCGAGACGGCCTGTACCTTTTAGAGGAAACCAATGACCACTCAGCTGATGATAACATTCGGCACAGCGCTGGTCGTATAGTTTGGGCTTCAACCAAGGCCGGATTCAAGTAAAAAACCCGCAGACCTGCTATCATAACGGTAATGGTTCGGCACAAACGACGGCATATTAAAGGCGGTAGCGATAACTTCCTGTCAATTCTGGATGGAATTGAGGGCGGTTTTGCTATATTTACCGGTATTATTGCCGGGTTGAGCTTCCAAAGCGTTGACCGGCGGTTGTTGGTTGCCAGTGGCCTGATAGGCATCATCGTCAATGCCTTTAACTGCAGTGTGTTGCGCTACACGACCCAGCATTACTATGACGAGCTGGACGGCGTCGAAAAACGCAATAAGTTCAAACACTATACTCTGCCGGCTTTGGTTGAGTTTGGCGTGTATACCATTGTAAGTATTATTTTGTTATTGCCATTGGTGTTGGCCGATTCTTTAGCGCACGGCGTAATGGCCTGCGCTGTCATAACTTTGGCGGTTCTGTTTGCGGCCGGTTATTACAGGGGTTGGGTGATGCGGACTCACCCGCTGCGCGATGCTTTGGAACTTAGCTTATCTGGGGCGGCAATTGTAGGGGTTGGGGCGTTGGCTGGATTTTTGCTGGCTTTATAGGTTGAGTAGGGTGGCGTTTGGGCGCATCGGAATGACAAGGTTAGCCGATGCGCTTTAGTTTTATGGGTTGATGAAGCGGCGTTCGGGCGCTTTGGTTTTTTGCTGGTCGATGTAGGTTTTGGCGTCTTTGAAATTGAACACTATGTGAGCAGCCCGGATTTTGTTGTCGTTGGTTTCGATGTTTTTGACGATTTGCAGCTGGAAGCCGGTGTTGATAATGCCAGAGGTTTGGCCGGGTTTAAGCTTGAACAAGGCTTCGATGATGGCCGGGTTGACGTTGCGGCTGGTTTTTTCGATTGGGAAGCCATATTCGCCACCGTTGGCTTTGGAGTCGTCATCGGAGGCTTTGGCGGCGACGGCCGCAAAGTCGGCACCGGCAGCGCCCGCGGCATTGGGGGTTAGCTCAGCCAAGGCGGCGCTGGCCCGGTCGGTGGTGGCGGTGTCTAGCTTGGCAACGACTTTTTGGGCCAACAATTCGTTTTGGAGTGACCGGCGGAAGTCGCTGACCGACCAGCCCCAATAGTCGCGCAGCACATCTTCAAACACATCATCACTGCTGCCCAGCCTGTTCTGGTTGCGGACAATACTGATTTGCTGGTCGATTTCGGCGCCGCTGACACTAACACCGTTGGCCTCGGCCAATTGCCTGACGTAGGCGCCGGCAATAACTTTATTGAGGGCTTGGGTTTTAAAATCAGCCAGTTGCTGGGCGCCGTCTTCGTCTTGGAAGTTCAGGCGCTGCTGATTGACGTAAAAATGAGTGTAGCGGCGCAACTCGAACAAATAATTTTCATAAGCCACGTAGTCAGGACCGGTTTTGGCGACCGGAAATGGTATGACCTGGGTAATGCGGTACAAAAAAGTTGACGTGCTTTTGAACCGGTACAAACTCAATAGTGAATAAGTCGTGAATGTGACTAACGCCACAATGAACAAAATTACCGATATCCGGACAATCTGGTTTTTGGATTGGGTGAGCGGCAGGATGTATTTGCGGGCACTTCCAATGACCTCCTCGCGGTTAGCGGCTACCGTGTTATTGGTAATGCGTGGCGGTGGAGCGTCGCCTGATTTGCGGCGGCGGCCGAGCCGGGGTGGGCTCAGGTGTTTGGGAATTAGGGCTTTGAGTTTACGCTTCACTGGAATTTCCTTCTGGGTTGGTTTGGTCGTTAGCTGTCATCTGGCTGGGATTAGCCGCCAACACCCCTTGCTCACGCAGTATCGATAACAACTCTTTTTGAACTTTATTGGGGTGATGAACGTCTTTTATAACCAGCTCACCGACAAATGTCTGCATTTGCAGCGTACCATAGCCGAGCATTGTTTCTTGCAGGCCGCCAATTTCATAACTGACCATTTGGACCTGGTTAAGGCCGATGTCGACCACACTGCGGTGGAACAGCCCCTTTTGAGTAATCTGAATAAACCGCTGATCACTGACTATAAACACGCTGTAAAACCAGCTCAGCCAACTGGGAAAAAACAGGATAGCGCCCAACACAAAACTGCCGATCATGGCCAGGTAAAACGTCGCCATAGTTGGGAAGCGTTCCGGGTTGTTGGCAAAAATAAAAGTCAGCGCCAATATATATATTGGGCCGATTAGTACGCCGATGGAGCTAAGAATCAGCCCCTTGCGCATGACAATCGGGTGACGCCGAAAGACCATCAAAACATTTTCGTCATCGAACTGGTCTTCAAAGTACTTATGCATGTGCAGTCATTATAGCAAAAAATTGTTATTCATGGGCCTATCTGGTGCTGAGGTGATTTTAATTGTGCCCAGCAGAACTTAGCTTATTTAAATGAGCCGTTAAACCAACCCCATAATTTCTTTGAAATCCTCAACAACATATGTGGGGTTCAACTCTTTGAGGCTGCCTATACTATAAAATTTTTTATGCTCATCAGGATAAAATAGCACAGAATCAATACCGAAATTATTAGCAGCCCCTAAATCTTTGTCGGAATCTCCAATCATTATTGCTTGATCCTTACTACCGCCTAATAAGCTTAACGCTTTCTCCAGGGGCTCTGGGTTTGGTTTGTGATGAGTCGTATCATCAGAACAAACCACAACATCGAAAAGTCTATCCAAGCCGTGGCTTTTAAGGAGAGGGTCAACTGCTGCATGAGAAGACGTAGTGATAAGTGCAAGCTTTTTGCCTGAACTATGTAAGAATTCCAAAACTTCTAACGCATCAGGGTAAAGCTCAACACTCGGCAACCTATGTTTGGCGACATCGACCGCTTCTTGGAATGCCTCCTCGACGTCAATCATACCCCGCGCAGCCATGTGCTCCTGGAACGAACCGAAACTAGAACCTACCTCTTCATCGGTTAAATGAAAGCCCCGTGCTACCATAGGAACTTTAAAAGCCTCTAGCCATATGTCTAAAGTTTTGGCAAGATTGCCGTCCCAATCTAGCAGAATATATTGATATTTTTTCATCGTTGAATCGTTTGCGAATCCTGTGTTACCTTTTTGAGTGGCATGTGGTGATCCGGGAGGGATTCGAACCCCCGACGCCCGCCTTAGGACGGCGGCGCTCTATCCACTGAGCTACCGGACCATTTATTTATCATACAGTATGTTTTAGCAGCCTCCTGAAAAGCCACCTGCTGCGTGACTATCCAGCATAATTTTTAAAAATTATTTCTTTTTGGGCTGAGTAAACTTTTCGTGGACAGTTTCATAACTATGAAGTTCTGATTCTGCAAACCAGTGAATGATTTCTGCTTTAGCTTCTGAAGGGTCAGCCGAGGCATGGACAATATTAGAAATGCTTCGGTCGGCCGTGTTAGCCTGGCCGTACGTTACATGGGCGTAGTCTCCCCTGATCGTGCCAGGTTGAGCGCTATTAGGCTCGGTCGGGCCAACCATCTTACGGATAAAATCGACGGCCTGTACACCCTCTAGCACCATTGCTAGAACTGGGCCTTCCAACATAGATGCCATTTGGTATTCAAATATCTCTTCACCTTTGCGGGTTTTGAGGGTACCAATACCTTCATAGTGCTCGTAATAATGATCGTAATCGGGTTGTAGCATTTTTGTGCCAACAATTTTTAGACCGGCGCGCTCAAATCTAGTAATTATTTCACCCACAATACCGCGCATCACAGCATCCGGCTTAAAAATGATTAAAGTTCGTTCCATTGTTTGATTATTCTCCTTGTTTACACGATTGTAACAGATTAGGCTCCCCTACGATAGGCCAAAGCTGGGTTGCTGGTGTGGCCAACTAAAGACTGGCAATCAACAAAATGGCGCCGACTACCAATACCAGACCTATCCGGTACCATCCGAATAAACTTAAGTTGTGGCGCTCCAGGTAGCGCATCAAAAACCCGACGGCCAACAGGCCGCTTATAAAGGCCACCGTATTGCCGACAATGATGGTCGATAGATTGTCCATCAAATAAGCTCGGTCAGATGATTTGATAGACACTTTAGCCAGTACGCCCAGCATAATCGGGATGCTCAGCAAAAAGCTGTATTCGGCGGCGGCGGCCGGCTTGAGGCCCAGCAGGCGGCCGGCAATAATGGTCGAGCCAGAGCGAGACACGCCAGGTACCAGCGCCGCCGCCTGGGCCAGGCCGATCGCCAGCGCCCGTGGCACCGACAGCTTGGCGCCGTCGCTGACAGCCGACAGCCGCGGCAATTTGTCCAACACCACCATCAACACGCCAACCACAAACAAAGTTACCAAAACCGTAGTCACGCTGCCAAAAAACGGCTCAGATTCAATAATGTCGGCAAACGTAAAGCCAATTACGCCGGCCGGGATGGCCGATACCACAATGTTGCGGGCCAGCCGGTAGTCGCGCTTACGGATAATGCCGTCAATAATAGCCACTATGCGGTGACGGAAAAAAACAATCAGCGCCAGCACCGTACCAACATTGATCCACTCCAAGAATAAATGGTCCTGCCCCCGGCCAAACAAAGCCTGCACTAGAACCAAGTGGCCGCTACTGGATATCGGTATAAACTCGGTCAGACCCTGCACCAGGCCTAAGATTATGGCTTCGAATAGGCTCATTACTGCTTATTTTAGCTTTATTTGAAGCATTATCAAAACCAAAAGCGTTATAATAGGAGGATGAAACTGACCCGCGTGATTGTTGACTACTTGGAATACCTCGAAATCGAGCAAGGCCGGTCCCAAAAAACCATCCGCAACTACCATCATTACCTCAACCGGCTGAGCGATTTTGCCGGTGATATCGAATTGAGTGAGATTGACGGCGAACTGGTCCGTAAATGGCGGCTGTGGCTCAACCGGCTGGGCACTAATACCAGTGACGAGCTGGGCAAAGCAACGTTAAACTACCACCTCATTGCCCTGCGCAGCCTATTGCGGTTTTGTGCTAAGCGGGATTGGGCAGCGTTATCACCCGACAAAATTGAGCTGGCCCGCACCACTCGCAAACAAGTCAGCTTTTTGTCGGCCGAGGAAGTCGCCCGGCTAGCCGCCGAGCCAAAGCTAGACAGTTTGGCCGGCTTGCGCGACCGGGCCATGCTGGAACTGTTGTTTTCATCGGGGCTGCGGGTGTCAGAATTGGTGGGGTTGGACCGTGACCACATCAATCTCAAACGCCGGGAGTTTACCGTCCGTGGCAAGGGCCAGAAAGACCGGCCAATTTTTGTCAGCCCGGCGGCGGCCGATTGGCTGCAGGCATATTTGGACAAGCGCCCCGACAACTCCAAACCGCTATTTATCCGCTACAGCGGCCGCAAAGATACCGACACCAGCGGTAATTTCCACCGCCTGACGGCCCGCAGCATCCAGAGGCTGATTGCCCGCTATGCCCTGCTGGCCGGCATTACCAAACAGGTCAGCCCGCACACCTTACGACATTCATTCGCGACTGATTTACTGATGAACGGAGCCGATTTGCGCTCCGTCCAGGCGCTGCTAGGCCACAGCAATATTGCCACGACGCAGATTTACACTCATGTGACTGACCCACACCTTAAAAGTGTGCATGAGCGGTTCCACAAAAACCAGACCGTACCAACCGACGAATAGACTACAAGATATTACAATTAGCGTCCCCGGTGCCAGAGACAGCTTTGGGGATGCCAGGAATAGTGGTGGTATCAAGCGTCACCGACATTGTCTTACACAACGTATTCATCGATGACAACACATTTTCCGGTACATCTACACCGCCGTTATTGGCCACGCGTACCTGTACCCGGCGCGACACTTCACTGGCCACGCCGGTTGAATCGACGATTGACTGGGCGCCAACCAGTTTGGCCGCGCCACCAGCTGCTGTTGTGGCTGTAATAGTGACAGCTGACGCCTGGTAAATAGAAGACAACCTTAGAAATGTACGATTTTGGCCCACCAACCCACTTATGACGACCTTGCATTTACGAGGCGTTCCGCCCGGCGAACAACCGCCGTTCACTATGGTTCCAGTTCCGGCCGGATCTAACATATTGCCACCACTGGAGGGGTCTGTGTTTGGATACAAGAAGAAGGTTCTCGACAGATTTATAAGGTCAGACCTTAATAAACTAGTGGCCGGGCTGACTTCGACCCGTAACAAACCTGTTTTTGCGCCCCAGCTTGCAGCCGGGGTAAAGCTATTACCTACCCCTCTGAAATCCGTCGAAACAGAGGCGCCACTACTGGCTTTTTCCCAAGCAATCGTAATAGTGTTGATTGACCCGCCACCGGAGTCCTCAATTGGCACCACCGTCACACCCTCGGTTCCAACATTATCGTATTGCAGATCAACCGGTGTCGGGTTTATCAGCAGGCAGTTGTATTTGACGTTATCGCCGTCTAGCTGATTAGACGAAGTCCCAGAGATTGAGGTGTACGGGCCGGGTGCCAATGGGGCACAGGTATTTTTTTGAGCCGTAAACCCCTCCGCCAGAGCCTGCCGGGCATCATTTATACCACTCTCGGCCGCATAAAACGCCTGGGTACTAAGCTGACGGTCCAATGTCCGGCGCTGCTCCCGGCGGATAACCTGGCTAAAACCCAGGACAATGGTCGACAAGATAATAATTATTAAAATAGCAATGACGATCGACGCAATGCCGGATTGGTTGGAGTGGAGTCGTTTCACGGTAATATTCCCTTTCATATCATTGTATCAATTAGCGTAACCGTTTACCAACCACAGTTGACTGCTCGGACCGGGCGCAAAAGCTACCAATAATAAAACCACCGCTGTTTTTGCAGAACCAATCCCTTTGGGCCGGGGGCGTCATGTCAATTACCTCGTTATCGCCGTACATCAACACCGTATTGACACTATAGAGGCCAGCTGTACCGCTGGGGACGACGTCTAGCTGGGTTAGCCGCATGTGTTCGCCGACCATATCGCTACCGGTGGGGCTTGGTATCGGTGCGCTTAAATTAACCGGTATGCAGGCCGGCAATGAAGGGTTGGTATCACGCCACAAAACATGCCGCGACAGGTTGAGTGCCGGGTCGGTTATAGTTTTATGAGATTGGGCATTCAACACATAGGTGTAGCGTAGCTCGCCTATACAAATAACATTTGGGGCCGTTACAATTTCTCCGCCGCTAAACTGGATGGATCGGGCGATATCATCACTAATATTACGGCTGGTTTGCTGGGTGCTAGCGCTGATTATTCCTTTGTAGTAGACTTGTCCAATCCGGGCAATACCAGCACTGCACAACAATAGCACCACCGATAAAACCGTAATCGAAATCATTAATTCAACAATTGTGAAGCCTCGGCTAGAATTGATCGATTGATAACCAGCTGCCATCATAATACCAGCCTTGTAATACTGGCAATATATGACATAATCGTATCTATTACACTCAACTGAGCTACCCGATAAACCGTTGACAACCTGTCTTGGCCTTCACCCAAGGCGTTATCCCAATTTACGTAAACTATAAAGGTTTTATTGGCTGACTGGTACTCCATAAATGTATGGTAGCGGTTATTTATAATACAGCCGGCTGGGTACTTAGAAAAATCGACCGTGGACGTCGGGTCGCCTATCAGCGGGTCCGTCGCCGGTTCGACGGCCGATGAAGATGACAGGCAAAAGCGCGATGCAGTTGGTGTACTATTGCTATAAACCGTCTTGAGCCTCTCAATCTGGTCTTGGGCAATTCCTACCGCCTCGGCTCGCTCTTGGGATTGGCGGGTGTTAAGCAGTGTCCGATTAGCAATCGAAAAGGCACCCGTCAAAACAGACCCTAATATAGCCGTTACAATCAAAACTTCAACAATTGTTTCGCCGCGATTATTAAATTTCATATCGTACACCCTGGATCCAATGCGTCGGTGGCTTGGACTACGACATCTGTGTTACGTTGCCCTGCCCCAACGGTTATAACTGCCCGTTGGTTATTGCCACCAATGATACAATAGGCAACTCCATGGGGTGGGTTGATTGCTGTGGCTGGGGCTGTTCGCAGATCCTTAATAGCTTGTCTGGCAACTGCGTCTGTCAGTGGAGAGCTAATTGGCATTACAACCAAATCAACAGCATTACTGCCATTTAGTGTATCAAAGTTGGAGCTATTACTGAGCGAGGATGTAAAGGCAGTCATCACCAAACCATTAATGTTACCACTTGCATCGCGTTCAAAAACCCTGTAAATACTCAGGCCATTAGTTAGGCCTAGTTTGACTTTTAAATCTGGCGCAGACCCAGAACCATCCACGGCTAGAGTCTTGGCTTCGGCAAATGTCGAGACGTTTGGGTCTGTAGCATTATTGCCTACTAAACGGCGTCCAACAATCGGAATTATTGAAAAATTAGTACAATTTTCTTTCCCAGCTGCGGTGGCGGCACAGCCTGTACCGTCTGCAACAGCCAGAGCTTTACCCAAATATATACACTCGCCATTACCAATAACCGATATGGCTGGGAAAATGGGATCACTGCTGGCAGAAGGTGTTTTGCAAGTACGGGGTGATGGTACGTAATTACCCGACGACACATCACTAATAACCGTCTCTAACTGTGACTGGAACTCACGGACGCCTTGAGTAAAAGCAACTTCACGTTGACGGTCGCCATAAGCGGCTACACCACCAGCAAACACACCGGCCGAAACTACCAAAAATATCATGGTTTCAATAACCGTAAACCCACTCTTGCCGTGACGACTCATAGTTTTATTATAGCATAAGCGATTTATTTATTATGATATTAAAAATAAGCCGGTGTACCAGTCAATTATGGCAGTTCCAAACAATAAACAAACCAGCGTGCCGGCTATTAGAAACGGCCCAAACGGTATTTGAGCCGTTTTAGAATATTTGCGCTTGACCATAAGTACGGGGATGCTGACGATGCAGCCTATTAATGAGGCGATAAACAACATTAAAAATGCCAGATCAGGGCTCATTAATATCAGACCAATCAAAACCCCAAGTTTGATATCCCCTCCGCCAATCCAGTTGTCATTTATTTGGTAGATAACCCAGAATATACCGCCAGCCACCAAAATGCTGAAAAAGGTCGATAAAATAATCGCTAATTTACCGGTAATAATAACTTGAGCCAAGGCATGCAGTACCCCTAGCCCAATTAACGGATACAAAAATTTATTGGGCAGTAAATACCAACGTAAGTCATACACCGCCATCGCCACCAGCCCCACTAAACAGGTCAACCAAAAACCAAACCTCAGCAGTCCGCTGGCATCAAACCCATATGGCCATGCCAAGTAGGATATTACAAATAGCACAGCCGTCAGCAACTCAACGGCCGGGTACTGCCGGCCAATAGGCTGTTTGCAGTAACGGCACTTACCCTTTAGTGACAACCAGCTCAGTAACGGCACTAAATCGTACCACGCCAGCCGGTGGTAGCAGCGGGTACACATCGAATGGCCGGTTGCCATCGACATATCGCCCTGTTTGGCTTTAATTAACTTGGCATTAGGTTTTGGTAATACAACTTCTGGGTCCCGGGCGGCCGTGCGCCAGACTAAAGCATTTATAAAGCTTCCAAAGCATAGGCCAAGTATTAATAATATGGCTATAATCATTAGCATTATATTAACACAGAATTAAAAAAGGCGGCTGTACAGCCGCCTTTTTTGAGATTGATCACTTAGTTATAACTAAGTGATACACCTGGTTATGGCAGGTTCTGTCGTGAACAGCACCACAAATTCCCGCTTACTTACGCCAGTAACTACTGGGTCCACACCCGATCCATCAATCAAACATTTACGACCATACCAGACACCGGCAGAAGTTAGGCCGGATGCTGGAGCTGCTCCTCCGGGAAGTTTCTGGAAGTTTACAGAAGGTGCTCCGTCAAATTCTTTAAGCGTACCGACGTTAACCTTAGCCAAAGCATCACAGCTGGCTATTACCCCATTTCGGTTTGCTAAACATTCAGTTACAGCAGCCGAAACACGTGAAGCTTCGTTATTGCGGGATGTGTTACGTTGGTTACGCTGTAAAGCCGGTACGGCCAAGAACACAATTAGTAAGATCAAACCGGCAATAGCCAGTACAATCAGAACTTCGATAATGGTGAAGCCCCGGTTATTGTTTTTATTAAATTTAGTGATTTTCATGAAGTCGATGCCCCTTACTTCTTAAGTATTGCTTATGGTTGAAATAATACGCTTAAAGTACTGTATATGCAATAGTGATCTAACTGCCGCCTAGATTTTGGCCGGCCAGCCCGTATATTGGCAGCAGCACGGCTGCCACTATAATAAAGGCCACTACGCCCAGCACGACCATCAATATCGGCTCAATTATGGCCGAAACGTTTTTTATGGCGGTGTCGACTTCTTTTTCGAATATTTCAGCCGTTTTGGCCATCATTTGCTCCATTGACCCGGATTGCTCGCCAATCCGCAGCATATTTGGTACCAACACCAGGAAGTTAGGGTCGCCAGCAATAGATTCAGCCAAGCTTTTACCGCCTTTGACTTTTTCGATAGCCCGCCGGATAGAGGCTTCGATATGGACGTTATTTATAGCATTGGCGGTTATATCAAGCATTTGTAGCAACGGTACGCCGCTGGCAATCAGCGTTGTGCCGGTGCGCGAAAACCGGGCCATATATAACTTCATAAACAGCGGCCCAATTGGCCAGCCCTTCATTTTAAATTTATCTATCACTTGCTTGCCGGGGCCGGTTCGGGCGTATTTGGTAGTTGCAAATACTAACGCGATTACGGTCAATAACACTACCCACCAAAAATTAATTATAAAGTTAGATATAGCCAGCAAAATAACTGTCAACAAAGGCAACTTGGCGCCTTGGATACCATCATACAGTACCTCGACTTGCGGCAAGACCGCCACAATCATAAACCCAAGCACTATAATCATCACCACCACCACGATAGCCGGATAAATCAGTGCTCCCCTCACCTTGCTTAGAATCTCGGCGTCCTTTTCTTGCTGGTTGGCCAAACGCTCTAGAGCCGCGTCCAAAGTACCAGAGGCTTCACCGGCCGCTACCAGGTTTACAAAAATCGGATTAAATACATCGGGATTGCTGGCCAGCGATTTAGAAAACGACGAGCCAGCCTCAATGTCGGTAATAATCTGCCCTATAACGTACCGCAATGGCTTACTGGTAGTCTGCGACTCAACACTCCGTAGCGCCTGCACCAGTGGCAAACCGGCGTTTATAAGGGTCGACAACTGGCGCGAAAACAAAATTTTGTCTTTAGCTTTGATTCGGTTTAAAAACCGTTTGATGGGGTTTTTTGACATGCTGCCATCGGTCGATTTGATTGAAATCGGTGATAGGCCATTCTTCTGAATAAGTGCTGAAGCGGCCTGTTCGCTATCGGCCTGGACTTCGGCGGTTACCTTTTGGCCGCTTACAGGGTCCCGGGCAACATATTTAAAAGTCAGCATAATTAACCTCTCATTAACCTTTCTAGTTCATCCTGATCGACTGCAAACTGGCGGGCATCATCATAAGTAATACTGCCGGCGTGTACCAAATTGACCAGTGTTTTATCCATCGACTGCATACCAAACTCGGCGCCGGTCTGGATGACGGCGTTCAGCTGGTGGCTTTTGCCTTCGCGGATGATGTTGCGCACGGCGGGCGTGGCAATTAGGATTTCGGCCGAAGCTACCCGGCCGCCGCCGATGGTCGGGATTAGCCGCTGGGAAGTGATGCACATCAATATATTAGACAGCTGTGAGCGGATTTGGGGCTGCTGGTGGGGTGGGAAGACATCAATCATACGGTCAATACTTTGGGCCGCGCTGTTGGTGTGCAGCGTAGCGAATACCAAGTGCCCGGTTTCGGCGATGGTAATGGCGGCGGCGATAGTTTCGAGGTCGCGCATCTCACCAATCAATACCACATCCGGGTCCTGGCGCAAACTGCTACGCAAGGCGGCACTGAACGAATAAGTGTCGTAGTGGACTTCGCGCTGGACAATGACCGATTTGATTGACCGGTGAGTAAATTCGATTGGGTCCTCAATTGTTACAATGTGAGTCGCTTTTTCGGTGTTGATTTTGTGAACCAGCGCCGCTAAAGTGGTAGATTTACCGGAACCGGTTGGGCCGGTGACAAGTACCAACCCCCGAGGGTAGTCGGCAAACTTATTGACAATCGGCGGCAATCCCAGCTGCTCGATTGTCAGTAGATTATTTGAAATTAAACGCAAGGCAGCCGCTAAGTTTCCCCGCTCGTGGAAGGCATTAACCCGGAACCGTCCCATGTCGCCAAAGGCAAAGCTGAAGTCAAACTCTTTGTCCTTGAGCAGCATTTGTTTTTGGTCTTCGTCCAAGATAGCAAAAATTAATGATTCTACCGCCTCTTCATTTAGGGCTTCCACGCCTGATACGGCAATCAGCGCCCCATCTACCCTTAACATTGGCGGCAAGCCGACTTGCAGGTGCAAATCGGAGCCTTTCCGTTTAATAACTTCTTCGAGTAAAATTTCAATTCTTGGTTGTTGCATTATAGTTCCACCTTTATTTAGCTCATATCCGTCGCCGACACCCGGTTAACTTCGCTGACCGAGGTTACTCCGGCCAGTGCCTTTAAATAACCGTCCTCACGCATACTTACCATGCCTTGTTCTTTGGCCTTGCGGTTAATCTCAGCGCTGGTTGATTTTTTTAATATCAAACTTTGGATTTCCTCAGTTATCTCGAAGACTTCATACAACCCCATCCGCCCCTTATATCCATTTGGAGTTTCGGGAGTGTTTTTGCCTTTACGTAAAGTATAAGCGTTTTGGGCCCGTAAGGGCAAGCTTTCGTATCCCATATCTGTGGCGGCGGCCGCGGCTTGCTCGGCCTTTTCCGGTAACAATCTGGCCAATGCTGTTTGGATAGCCTGGGTTTCGGTGTTGTCTGATTGGTATTCTTCACTATCTTTGGCAATTCGCCGCACCAACCGCTGGCCTATAACGGTATGGACTGTACTGGCTATCAAAAACGGCTCAATACCCATGTCCAACAACCGCGGCAAAATACCAGCCGCGCTGTTGGTGTGTAGCGTGCTAAACACAAGGTGCCCCGTCAGGGCGGCTTGAACGGCCAGTTGGGCGGTTTCTTTATCACGGATTTCCCCGACCATCACCACATTGGGGTCCTGCCGTAAAATTGAGCGCAGGCCGCTGGCAAAGGTCAGGCCAACATCGGCGTTGACCTGGATCTGGTTAATACCGTCCATTTTATACTCAACCGGGTCTTCCAGGGTGACGATATTTATGGTATCGTTTTTAATCTCCTGAATTAGTGCATACAATGAGGTCGATTTTCCCGATCCGGTTGGGCCGGATGTTAATATCATGCCGTTGGGCCGCTCCAGCCCCCGGCGGATAGTTCGTAGCGCCCGGCCATGGTACCCCATGTCTTCCAGCTTGAAACTGGTGCCCGATTTGTCCAGCAACCGGATAACAACTTGCTCGCCCCAAACTACCGGCGATATAGCTATACGGAGGTCAATCCCCTTGCCGTCGGCCTTAACGGTAAACTGGCCGTCCTGCGGTATGCGGTGCTCATCAATCTTTAAATTAGCCAAAATTTTGATACGCGACACCATTGGCGGCTCGGTGCTTTTGGGCAGCTTCATAATTTCCCTCAAAATACCGTCAATCCGGCAGCGAATCCTGAATTCGTGCTCCAACGGTTCCATGTGGATATCACTAGCCCGGTTTTTGGCCGCATACTCTAAAATTGCCGACAGCGCTTTGCTAATCGGCGAATCCTGGACGATTGTCTTAATGCTTTTTGCGGTTGGACCGGCGGTTGGGCCGCTAGACTCGGCCGCATTTAAGGCAGCCTTTTCGGCTCCTTGCATAACATCACCAACATCTTTTGCGATATCTTCAGTATATTGCTTTAACACAAACCGAACACCGGCTTCGCTGGCAGCATATACTTTGAGTGGCCGACCGGTTTTATTGGCTAAGAAGTCGACCGCCTGGACGTTATCGGCATCCAGCATGGCTACCACCAGGCGATTGTTCATTTCACCCAATGGCACGGCCATATAACGCTCGGCAATTTCCTTAGACAGCAGGCGCAAAATCTCTTTTTCGATTGTCGCACCGGTTAGTTTGACGTAGGGCACCCGGTTTATTTCGGCCAGCACTTTGGTCAGATCTTCATCGTCAATTAGCTTATCGCTAATAAGTAAGGATACGAGCGGCGTTTTGGACTGATCGGCCTTAGTTTTGACCTGGGCCAGTTGAGCTTCGGTAATCAAGCCGGATTCAATCAGCTTGTCTTCAATTTTGGTCTGTGATATAGCCGACAGGACGCTCATAGTTTGTCCTTATTTTTTATTGGAATATTTTCGGGTTAGAGTTGTCACCGATTTGAACGGTTTGGGTTGGGTTGATTGACTGGTCGTTAAAATAGCGCTTGTCGGCTTCACTAAATTGGCTGGATAGCTTTTGGTATGTTTTAACTTTTGTCTGACGGTTGTCGGGGCTACCAATCAATATATTAGCCAGTACAAAGGCGATTACTACGCTAAAACCAGCTACGCCGATTATGAGGGCTAAATCTTTTTGTTTCATTTGATAACTTTCTCCGTGAAGGTTAGTTTGGTTGACGGTTGATAGTAGGTCTTGGCATCTACTGTTAGTGAAACCGACGTCTTTTCGCCAGTTAATTTTAGAGTGGTTATAGAAACTGGCCGGATAGACTTTTCTAAAGCTACCACCAGATCATTCATGGACTGGTAAGAGCCCAGAACTTTAAAACTAAACGGCATTTCAATCGGGGCAACCACGGCGACTGGCTGCTCGGCCGGAGCGGGCGTGGCTTTATCATCTTTTGAGTTGGCTACCGGGGCAGCGGGCTCGGCAACAGCCGCAAGACCCTGCTCGGCGTCGTCAGTGCCCGATAATGACTCAATTTTAAAACCACGTTGAGTCAATATTTTTTCAACCGAACTAATCACGGCCGGATAATCGTACTGGCCCGGTAAGGCATCGAGAATGATTTTAGAATTATCACCGTCACGCTCGCCGGCGCCAGCGGCCGACCCGCCGATGATATTGCCGGGCTGGCTATTGAACACCTGGTAAGCGGCAACCAGCTGCTGGCTAGTAGTAATATTGTCTTTGGCAATTTTGAGAGCCTTCTTTTGCTCCGTTATAACTTTGGATTGGTATGAATATTGACCCAGCAACGCCTTGGCCGATACCAACGAAAAAGCTATAACGACAGCCGCAATGGAAACCGCCACCACAATCGAACTATTAGTCTTGTCTAGCTGCACCCGCTTAGTTGATATATGTAATCCGGCCATGGTTATTGCCCCTCTATTTGTTCAGGTTGGTTTTGGAGTATCTCGCCCGGCTTGTCCAGGCTAGACCTGGTCGTCGTGGTCTGGGGTACTACTAAGGTAGCTTCTTTTTGATTGCTAAAAATTGCCGGCTCGTATGCGAAAGTAACCTGGTACGTGGCCTTATTGTCGACCGTGCCAAATTCGTCTAGTTTTACTTTTGAAAAAGCTTTGACTGTATTTTCGTCGACCCTTGTAAGATCAGTAAACTTCAAAGTATCGACGTACCGGTTGACGGCCAGTAAGTTGGGGGCGATACCTTCAACCGTTATCAGGTTTGTCGTGAAATCGACACTGACATCACTGATTGAAACATCAACCGGTGTAGTTTGCGACAAGAATGTAAACAATCTGGAGGCCGCCGGCTTGGAATCATGCAACGCTGGCAAGCTGTTGAGCTGGTTCTGAACCGTTAAAATTTTGTCGAGATCTTTAACACCCGTTAATTGGCTGCCGGCCGAGGTAATATCCTTGCTTAAATCAGTGAGGTTCTTTTTTTGAAAGACATTTACTCCCAAAAAGAGCATGACTGCGATTGATAGGCTAGCAACGGCCGTTATAACCGAAACGCTCATTAACAGGTGTTTGGTGCGACGAGCCTTAATATATTGGAGCTTTATGTCCGGCAATAAGTTGAACTGAACCATGTTACTCATTCCTGTCGCTCCGCCAGCCCGGCCGCTACACCAAAGTAATTAGACACTGCGAATAGTTCGTTGTGGCGGTCCTGCGGGTAGGCAATATTACGCCAGGCGTTACCAATCTCTACCGCCACCCCTGTCCGCTCGGCAATAAATAACGGGAATTCAGGCAGCGTGGAAGCACTACCGGTAACAATAATTTTGGCCAGTTTGGTACCTTCATAGCGGGTGTTAAAGAATTTAATGGATTTGTCTATTTCGGTCATGATAATGTCGATTGTAGAAATAATTGAACCGTAGATTTGGCCTTCCAGTTTTTCTTTGGTCAGACCGAATTTAAAGACAAACTGCTGAGCCTGCTTTTCGTCAATATTCAAATTCTGCATAGCCGATTTGATAATTGCTTCGGCACCAGTTGGAACCGAACGGGTCAAACGCGGCATACCATTGATGGTCATAATAATATCGGTACTTTTAGAGCTGATATCGATTACCATCTGTGGTTCCGCCACATCAAACGGCAACATCGCCCTGGTAAGAGCTAGGTTGGAAGGCTCAAAAGCGATCACATTCAAGCCAATCGATTCCAATAAGTCCAACCGTGACTCCACAAAATCATTCGACACACTAGACAGCAGTACCTCTACCTTGGTTTTATCGGCCGGCGAATCACCAATCATTGCCCAATCTATCTTTGAATCGGCCAGCGGTGTCGGGATAATAGCATCGGCCTGAAATTTGATTGTTTTGGCCAGTTCGTCGGGTGACAACCGTTCAATATCGACAACAGTCGTAAACACCCGTTGTGACGGTAGGCCAACCGCCACATTCCGAGTTGTGATACGGGTTTGCTCTAATAATTCGCGTAAAGTCTGAATTATTTTTTGCTGATCGGCCTTGGCGTCACTCATTGACAGATTACCATCTATGGGCACATAGCCGTAATGCATCAGCTGCTTGCTGCCACCCGTACTATGAAGCTGGACTACCCGCAGCGACGTTGTGCCGATGTCCAAGCCAAAAAAATCAGATACCCCACTCAGCATTTTCATATTACTTCCAAGTATAGCACAAGCATTTTCATAATAAAGCCTAAAGTACCGGTGGCAATGACTTTATACTGTCGTACGTCGCCGTACCGCTGTTAAAGACTGGGCGGCCAATAAATAGCGATGGCAGACCGTTGAAGACTTCAGCAATATTAGGCGATGAAACCGGCTCAGCAGGCAGGCCGTCCCGGACCGATCCGAGCGCCCGCTGCAGGTGTATGTTCTTGGCCGTGAAAGCACCATTGACTGTTAATTTTTCGCTGACGTCGCGGCATTGGTCGGCAATTTCCTCGCCGCTTAGGGGAACGCCGGCCGACGTACTACGGCATGTATAGATACTTCCGCCGGTAGTAGGGCTAATGGGCTGGGCTATGTACCAGCCATTCAGCTGGGTCACATTGCTGCTAATATAGATATTTCCCTTTACGACCAATGTAAGGTAGGGAATGCCGCTGACGCTAAACGGAGGCGTCGGATTTTCCAAAACATTACCAGAAATAAAGGCATCACCATCGACAAAAATAGTATGCCTGACGTTATATGTATCGCCGGTTATTTCAAGCTGTCCTCCACCTGGCGTTACCAGGGTCTGCTTATCAGCCGCCAGACTGGATAAAAAGACCGAGCTTGCAGTCGACGTGGCTTTGCGAGCATCGCTATACTGCTTAGTTCCAAAGTAATCCGGCGTGCATCCCAACTGGCCAAAATTACCACCCATCAAGCTTGGCACCGAATAGGCTCCAGTGTTGGCAAAAGTCAGGCCGCCGGGTGACAGTGGTGGCGTCACCAAGCGCTGGCTGGCCGAACCTACGCCGGATATCTGGTTGGCCGCTAAAATAGCCAACTGACCACCCGCCCCACCCTTGCCGGCCGTATAGTTGCCCAACAATTTACCGTTAAGTGGCGTACAGACCGTTCCGTCAAAGAAAGCGCCGCCCGCTCGGATATCCCCGCCGTAGACTTTGAAATACGGTTTGTCGCCAATTGGCCCGGTACAATTTTCGGGTGACGTCCGGGCGCCCCGGGTGATTGTAATTATAGTGCCGTCGATTTCCATCGTTCCTAAAGTCGGGTTGACGGTAACCGTAAAGCATAGCCGGTCGCCAAATACCAACGCCGGCGGATTGAGACCGACAGTCCTCGGACCGGAGGAATCGTTAATGGCGAAAGTTCGGCCGTTGCCGCTCCCATAATTACGAAAGCCAAAATCTACCAGTGTATTGTTGCGGTTCGACCCGGTGGCTGATTTAATATACCATTCCCCTGTCACCTTAATATTTTTAATTTTCAGCCCTTGAACTAACGGCGTTGTTGGCCCGCCAGGTGCATCCGGGGCCGATAATAAGCCGGTTATTTTGGGCGTCATGGTAAAAGTGGTCGGATTGTCGGGCTCCGGCCCGCCCAATACCGCGTTGCTGGCCTCCGGAACGTCAAAATCATAAATACGGTCGAACTTATTTATGAATATAATGTCCAAGCCATCATCCCTAGACCGGTCGGCGCCTCCATTTGCTCTGCCGGCGACCTGACTATTATAAGTTGTCCTGGTAGCGCAGTAGTCGACGCCGTTATTAGCCGGATCAGGGGGTGGGTAGTTCGGACATTCCCGGTAACCTTCAAAGTACGGCCTAACATGAGGGCCGGTCGTACCGGCCGGTGCCGCTTGGCCGGCCGCTAGCTGGGCACAGTAGCTGCTGCCCCGGGGTACTTGGAATGCATAAAATCCGTTGGCATCCGTCAATACGACTCCAAAACCGCAAGTCTCAATTCTAATATTCGCATAATTAACTTCCGAAATAGCCGGGCTGCTACTTGGCAATCGGAAGACTCGGCCAATAACTGTTACTAAAGGCACGAACACAATATCCAGGCCCTCATCATTAATTTTATCAGAGCCCCCATTGGCAACGCCGGCAACTTGGAATTCATATGAAGGAATGCCACAATAATCTTCCCCAGAGCCATTAGGCGGTCCATAACTAGGACAACTTGAATAAGTATCCATCCATGGCCTGGTAAATGGACCCCTGGTCCCGGCGGGTGGGCCCCCTATCGCCCTGGCACAATAACCACTCCCCTGCGGCACTTGGAATGCATAAAACCCGTTGGCATCCGTCACTGGCGTGCCGTAGCCACACGTATCAATTTGAACGTTAGCCAGTGGTGCGTCGGGTGACCCTGGTGCAGGCAATCTAAACACCCGCCCCCGGATAGTAATTGGAGGTAGCGGGTCCGGCTGTGGATAAAAGCAGACTGTAGAACCATAAGAAAGTCCAGTGTTGGTCCGAAATGCACTACCATGAAAGCCCGATATACTCCAGCTTATTCCGAAATCGTAGCATCCGGGCGCTAAACCACTAAAATCAATCTTAGCTGCAAGTTGCTGCATTGTAGAGTAATTCCCCCGCGCAACAGTCCCAAAATTCATAGTATTACCAAATATAGTTAATCTGCTGGCATTCGGATCAGAAGGGGCAACATTAAAGTACGTTAGGCTTGAAACTTGAGTATAAGCGACTCCCGGACAGACATAGGAGGCACCTCGTACCAACACGTCAACTGAAGTAACGCCACTTGGAGGCTCTACAATATAGGGGTCAATCCACGTTGCATGGACTGTACGCGGACCGCTAGGACTACTACATGTAGCCCTCATGGCTTCTTCAATCTCATTCGGAATTCCGTTGCCGGGCGTATTACCATTGGCACCATCATCAGGGAAATATTGATCTGCGTAGACCTTACCCTGATCAACCACCAACAATCCTACTACTAATAATAATGACACCAAGACTATTTTCTTTAAATTATTACAAATGCGATGCAGCTTATTCATAGTTGTATTCATTTTAGGTTGATGGAAATTCTTGCGACTTTATGTTTGAGCCTGCTTCGGCCTTGGCTTTCTCTATTGCTTTGGCACGATCTTCTAGCATTTGAGCCCTTTCCTTCAGCAGCCTAGCATTTTCATCGGCTGACGTCGGTTTTGTTCCTGACTTGGTACTAGGCATGTTATCAATATTTGTTAACAGTTTGTAGTTATTCGCAACCAGAATGGCCGCTACAATAATTATAAAAAAAGCCAAAGAAATCACGGCTAATCTTTTTTTTGATTTTTTGACAGTCAAACTTGCAGGTCCACCTGTATTACCGGCTGATGCCTCGTTCCCGACATCATCGGTGTTAGACTTTTGACCAACTGACTTCATAATATTCATTCAATCAAACGTCCCTCACGCAATAATATTATGTTTATGCTTAATTTATACTATAGCAGACCCCCATCCCAAAACACAAAGTCTAAATTCTGATATCCGTTGCAACATTTAAAATAAAATCCACGTTTAAAGGCTCGCTATTAGACATTTAAAGGTCGACTTTACAGTAGCAGCAATACCCCAAACAACGCTATTGCTTTTTATCTGAACTTATGCTAGTATAGGGTTATGTCAGAAACAGCACAAATCCCAGAACAAAACCCAGCTTATACACCAAGTCCTAATAGGCCTCGCGCAGGTAGGCTTCTCACTAGCCTTGCGCTGGCCGCAGCTATAACCGCTGGCACAGCCGCCTGCTCTAGCGACACCGACCCACTAGCTGGTCCTCCAGCCGGAACCGAATTATCAGCTCCGCCTGATGTTAATTACGACAACCGCGACAATATCGATCGCACCGCCGAAGCCCTACCATCTCCTAGTAGCCCCGCCGATATAATCCTTGTAGATCCTGGCAAACAAATTGTGGTCCAAAAACCTGAATCTAGCCCTCAAGCAGCCAAAAAGTCACCAGCAAATACGCCTGCAAAACCGCCAGTAAAACCGCCTGCTGCTCAAGCCCCTAAAGCTCCCGCCCATGTTTCCCCTGAGGTACAAGCCGGCCACGTCGACAAAATACTCAGCAACCGCACAGCCAACGAATTTATTGCAGCCAACTCAGCCAGGCTCGGTTTCGGTTCGGCATCGCTTATCCGTAGCCCCAATGGCACCCCTATTGGCGCTACAACGGCTGAACACTTAGGCTATCAACCCAGAGACAGCACCCGTTACTACGGCACCGATGGCAGGATTTACGCTGTCCGTGCTGACGGACCCCGTGAGTTAAAAGTAGGCCACACCGGAGGCAGTAGAGTTGGTAAAATAGACCGCGCCTTCCTGCCCCCAGTTGGTAATACCGATAACGATACCGTCATCGCGATGCTCGAAGGCCAGTCCGATGCCGCAGTGTTGGAAGCCTACAGCCGGGACCGCCTAACACCCCAGAGAATCAAGGCATTGCCCCGCGGCACTACAGTTTTTGCTTCAGGCTACCCAGTAGCAATAGGGCCCCAGGGAGATCACTTAAAATCGGATGAACTTAAAGTCGTGGGCACCAAACCCACACCTGTCGGCGACAGCGAAACCAGCAAAACTGTTGAAATGCTCTTCGCCACATCTGAAGAAGCTGATCCTGCCAAACAACTACTAAGCGGCGCCAGTGGTGGTAAAGGGTTTATTATCGAAAACGGCGAGCTCCAATCTGTCGGCATAATATCGATTGCAGTTGACTTATCCGATACCCCCCAAGGCAGACAAAACAGACAAGATTATCAACAACGCTTAGGGGCTGACTTTGGTAACGCAAAGAGTTTGATTGGATTTGCATTCGAAGCATCGATTGAGCTTCAGCTGGTTCATTATGTTAACAGTCCTACCATGATACCTGGCGGCACAGACAAGCCAGTCGTGGCCCAACCAAATACCGGCGTAGCTCAGTAGCCATACCGTAGCCCGCCCTGTAATTCCCTACAAGTTTCCGACTCCACAGCTTAAATGAGAGACTTCGTCTTGACTAATCTTTATAGCCATGCTGTAATGCTTTAAAATTAGGAGACACAAGTTATGAGTACACATGAAACTGGCTATATTCCAGTAGAGCCTGAAAGACGTATACTTACCCCCTTTAGAGTTGTTGCAACCGCGGCATTGGCGGGGTATCTGGCGTTTACCTCGGGCGGTCTTGAAAGGCCAAACTTTGACGCAGACACAACTCTGGTACACGCCTTACCCGACGTGCCAGCCGGACCACCCGCCTCTAAGGCCGAAATTATTACGCTCCAAAATGATATGAACCAAATCTTGCCTCCATTAGGGATGAACAAACTGGCCGTGGACGGCAATGTTGGCATAAATACCCAGGATGCAATCTGCGCTATGCGTATGTTTAGTGGTAGTAAACCCAGCCGGACAACTCCTACCAGCCTCGAAGTTCAAAGCCTATTGAAAAAGGACACCCTGAGCTATCGTACTGGCGGCCTGGTAGTCAATCTAACCTGCCAGGTGATGGGCGTAAACCTCGACAATAAGCTGAGCAACATCTTCCCCATTACCTCCGGTAAGCCAGGTAAAGAAACCCCTGCCGTAAACGGTGCAAAGGTTTACAAAGGCATCTATGGTTGGCACGACAGCACCTTAACCCCATCCGAGACCGGAGAGGGCAACATGCAGTTTCCACTTTACTATAAAGGGCCCTACGCCATACACGGTTCCCGTGCCCCAGAAGGGCAGTCCAACGGTTGTATCCGGGTTTCCATGGCGAATGCCATGAAGCTTTGGCAGATTGCCGGTGGCCCAGCACAAGGTAAAAGAGAGGACGTCTTTAAGCCTTGGCGCAAAAAAATCCCGGTTACGATCCAAAAATAAGTTTTTTCGACTGATTTAGTGGTTTAACCAATATGGCTATTAATGGTGCTGTATCCGCTTTGATACAGGCTTAAACTTGGCCCAAGAACATCTTCTCTACAACGGTTTCATAAAAATTTATTACTTCGTTGCGGTTTTCATCCGAGATACTAGCATAATGCTCCAGTGAAAAGCCCCCGTTAATTTCAAGCACCGCCATGGTGCCATCTTGCTTGAAAACAATGTCGACTGCTCCTAGATTAAGACCAATTGCCCACATAGCCTTTATTGCCAAAGTTTTCACCGCCTCATCAAGCGATGCTATTGCAATGCCTTCAACCTTGGCACCCAAGCGCAGATTGAACATTTTTAACCCATCAATTACCGGCGCGTCGTACTTGCGGTAAGCCAGCTTCACCTCGCCCGCTAAAACGACCACCCGCAGTTCATAATCTATATCAATGAATGGCGATGCCGCCCAAAATTGTGGATGGGAAATATTTGTGTGCTGAACGGCTGCACCAGGCGAACTTGTCTTAGTTATATATTCGCCCCGACTGCCGCGGACCGGTTTTATTACAAGTTCGGCATGCTCGGCATAAAGTCGTGACAGTTCTTTTAATTCGATCGACGGGTTGACGAGCGAATTAAGCAGAAAGTGCGGCACCGCCTGCAAGTTTGCCTCATCCAAAAGACGATATGTCATTACCTTATCCCCCGCTATAGAGGCAGCCGCATGAGTATTACAGTCGAAGCTGTAGGCATAAACCAAATGACTATGATTACCTTTTGTTAGCCGTATAAGCCAGTCGTGCTCAAGGAGTTCAGTTTTTATACCTAGTTTTTTACCGGCTAGTATGACGGCTTGGACCAGTGCCCGGTTTTTTGTTACAACGTCTGGCGTAGCGTTTTTATGCATCTTTCAAGGATATCATTTGCTTATACGAAGTGCCACGAGCTGTTATAGCTTAAAGAGAGTTACAAGAAACTATTTAGGTTGAGAGCTTAGGCGCTTTGCGACCTGCGCTTCCGTCCGAAATGCTTAATCCCGATGAATTCTGGTCACCTTTAGGCGTTAGGTCAGCCGCAGAAGCCACATCACTAACCCAACTACCTTTTGAACTAAAACTGACTATGCCAACAACAGATCGCGGTGGTCGTGGCTACTCAGACGAACTAATAGCCGAAGCAATTAAGGAACTACAGGACATTAGCTCTTAGCTCTGCTACGCAAAGCTCTAACGATACCACTGAAATTCTTTGCAAGGTCGTAGTCTGTACGCCCAGCGACTATAGCTTCATATACATTATCGTCACCAGTAACTCTTTTGAGGGTAGTATGGAACCGGTTCATAATCATTTTAGGGTCTTTATCGTGTATACCATTCTGGCTTGCAAAGTGACCAAGCTCCTGAGCGTCTGCTGGTCGTTCCGAAGCGTTAAATGGGGGTACTGCTTCAGGACGTACTTCACGTAATCGTGCACGAAATGCACCACTTTGCTCAGAGAGCTGTGTAACACGTTCCTCACCGACGGCATCAAACGCTAGTGCCTGTAAATCTTTATCGCCAAATATCAGGTTTTCAGCACTTTTCCATCCTGGAATAGGTACAGCTCTTTTTTTATCGTAGCCAGCTATAACTGCTTTAATGCGTTCCTGCTCAAAACCACCACTAGCCTTATCCAGAGCAAACAATGTTGTGACTTCGTTGCGCTCCAATTTACCTCTTAGCCTAAAAGCGCTGCTTACAATGGCGTCTGGCAAACTAAAATATTCGGGTATTTCAGGCACTAAAGCAGCAGCTTTAAGATACTCCGTTGTAACGTATTCACGAATACCTTCACGTCCAGACTCACTAAGCTGGCGATTAAAAGAAGTGTTCCTGATTAATCTTTGAACGTAATCGGTTAGACTCAATAACGCTTCCGTTTTTGACTCACTCCTTTCAAACAATTGCATAAGTTGGGCAGCAGCTCGGACTTCTGTTCGGTCTAGATGTTTAATAGCCGAGCCAGCGTCCCTATCTAACGCCCACGTTGCATCAATAATAGTCGCTACGGATGAACCTTCTGAGTCTACGGTTACAAATGTATTCCAAGCGTGTCCGCTTCTATCGCCGCCAACTCTCGTGTAGTAGTCGTTTGCACGCGAGTCGGCATAACCCGCTCCTTCCGCACCTGCACCATAGACAGCATAAGTGTTATTCAGCATACTTAGCTCAGTTTGTGTTGCCTTGAGTGCTTCAAACACGGCTTTTACGTTTGAAGCTACATTCCTACATACTCCATTGCCTTTCCAGTTAGGGTCTAGTTTGTTGGCTATGCCTTCTTTTAATAACTGAACAGCGGTTGATTGGTCAGCTCTTGTTAAATCTTTTGAGCCTACGTCCTCTTTGGTGTATCTTGATATATTTTGCACAAATGCAGCGCTGAGCTTTACAGCTTGTTCGGGAGTTAGGTGGCTCAAGGAGCGAATTTTTAGGCTCTCTACCAGTTGTTGCCCGCCGGGGTCATCTTGCAGGTATTCCGCAAGAACAGTGCTCAACTCCGTTTGCCAACCTTCTTTTTCCACCGTATTGAGGTAAGTGTGGTCGCCATGTACACTGTCGGTTAGTGTCTCTTCCAAGTAGGCAGGTATAGGGTGTGTTTCTCGGCTTGGTGCTACTTTCGGATTGTAGTGTTCAAGAGTCGTAAAGCTAGCAAAACTTGAGTCAGTCATCTCAATGTGAGCTAGTGAGCGTGTACGTACTGTTTCTAGCGTACGCATTTTTCTAGGCTATCGTGCAAAGCCATCTCAACATTTATGCCGACTCCAACAACTTCTTTTTTTGTTGTGCCTTCTTCCGAAGCTGAGCCGATAATTATTCTGTGTTCACCTTCAGGCGTTTTGCCAATAAACTGCTCATCACCACCATAAAAATGTCCTGCGGATACTTCAACTCCTGATAAACCGATACGGCCAAGTGCTGGGCTTGCAGCAGCACCTAGTTCAGAGGGTAATTGATTTGGGTTCGCCAATGAGTTTTGTTCTGTTAGGTCGGGCATATTTTTTTGTTTTAGCAGTTTACTGTTAAAATCATAGCATAAGTTGTTTGTTTTTGCAAGTATATTTTAATTGGTCTATGGTATGATTAACGGATGAAAATGAAAGGTTGGTTTAGATGTTAGCAATAGGCATAGTCGGCCTCCCCAACGTCGGCAAGTCAACCCTCTTCAACGCCCTGACGGACGCCAATATATTGGCGGCTAATTACCCGTTTGCGACGATTGAGCCCAATACCGGTATTGTTCCGGTGCCAGACGAGCGCGTTACCGTGCTGGCCGAGCTGTATAGCAGCAAAAAGACCGTGCCGGCCAGCGTGACCTTTGTCGATATTGCCGGGTTGGTGGCCGGGGCTGCCCAAGGTGAGGGATTGGGCAACCAGTTTTTGGCCAACATCCGTACCTGCAATGCTATTGTTCACGTTGTTAGAGCCTTCAAAGACAATGACGTCATCCATATTGACGACAAGCATGACCCGTCCAGTGACATCGCAATTATCAATACCGAGCTGGTGCTGGCCGACCTGCAAACCGTTGACAAGCGCCTGCCCCGCCTAGACAAAGAAGCTCGGGTTAACCCTCGGCTCAAGCCCCAGCTCGAAACTTTGCAACGGGCACGGCAAATATTGGATAGTGACACTCCGCTGTCTAATGCCGGCGACATCGATCTGGGGCATCTAAGCGACTTACAACTTTTGACAGCCAAACCAGTTATCTATTTGTTTAACGTTGACGAAAATACCTTGGGTGATGACAACCGCAAAGCCGAGCTAGCTCGGCTGGTAGCACCGGCCGGAAGCTTATTTGTGTGCGCCAAATTGGAAAGCGAATTGCGCGGCCTGGACGCGGCAGACCGGACTGAACTGCTAAACAGCTACGGCCAGCAACAATCCGGTCTGGTACAGCTAATAACCCTGGCCTACCAGACGCTAGGTCTGCAGAGCTACCTGACGGCCGGCGCCGATGAGGTGCGGGCTTGGACTATACCAGTCGGCGCCACCGCACCGCAGGCCGCCGGCGTGATACATGGTGATTTTGAACGTGGCTTCATTGCCGCTCAAGTCGTCAGTTACCCAGACTTAGTGGCCGCCGGCTCAGAAGCGGCCGCCCGCAGTGCCGGTAAAATGCGCACCGAGGGCAAAACATACGTTATGCAACCGGACGATATCGTTGAGTTCCGGTTCAACGTTTCTAAATAGCCCTACTGCTCCCAGTTGATTATAATATTACGCATTATTTTGAGCGTGTCATCGACGTTGGGGATCACATTTTGGTCGTAATAATGGTTAGTACCTTCACCCATAAAACTTTCGACAACGTTCAAACAAACTAAATCATCACTTAGTAAATGCATTTTGTCAACGGCCGAGACGGTCGCAACCGGCGTGACAACAATTAGTCTTTTTATAGCTACCATTTTTAGATATTGTGCTGCAATATTGAGTGAAAACCCACTCGATAACCCGTCGGATACTAAAATCACATCGCGGTGGCGCAATAATTTTTTATCAATTTCGCCGTCCCTGCCTAGTAGTAGATGAAGCTCGTGATTTTTTTCCATCCGCTGCTGATCGAGGTGCTGATGGTACTCGCTTGTCATGTCCTCCAGTTCGCCGGCACTGTAGTAATTGTTATAGACGTAAGTACCTCCACTGCCCATGCCGGCAATTGCCTCATTTTCGCCCGGCAAATATATATCGCGTACCAAGTAGAGTAGCAAATTAGCGTGCAGCCTCATAGCAATTTGGGCGGCAACAATGATTGAACCTGGGTTAAGGGCCAAAACGACTATATTCTCTGATTTGTATTTTTCGAGTTTAGCGGCCAGCAGGCGGCCAGCTTCGGCTCGGTTATGAAAGTACATATATTACAAGCCTACCATAAGCACTAGCCTGTTGCCTGTAGTAGATAAAACCTTTCACGGTTACCTTTAGCCCCCGCCACCTGGCTATCGGCTTTATCGATTGTTACAAAATTTGTATAAATTGCTTGTTCAAAATCTTTCAGTATTTGGCGTCGCATATTGTCGTTTTTTATAACACCCTTGTGTTTATAGTGGTCGGAAGTCTCGAACTGGGGTTTGACCATGGCAACAATCTGGCTGTTCAGGGCACATAATGCAGCGATACTTGGCAGTACTTGAACAATCGATATGAACGACACGTCAATCAGCGCCAACTGCGGCCTGTCCTCTAGCTGCCCTAGATTACGAATATCAGTTTGTTCATGAAGCTCTATTTGAGGGTGGCCGTGCAGGCTGGGGTGTAACTGATTACTGCCGACATCGACGGCGATTACCTTGGTTGCGCCGTGCTGAAGCGCATAATCGGTAAACCCCCCGGTGCTACTTCCGACATCGAGTACGACCTTATTTTTGAAATCCAATTTGAGCGTTTGGGCGACTGACGCTAGCTTGAGGCCGGCCCGGCTGACGTACTGTTCGGTCGCTGTCAGTTTGAGTAGGTCCGACTCCAACACCATTTGCCCCGGTTTAGCGGCCGGCTTGCCATTGACTGTGACCTTGCCTAATTTGACCCAGCTTTCGGCTTGGCTGCGGCTGACAGTTATGCCCCGTTGAGTCAGTGCTTGGTCTAACCGCTGCTTCACGCCGTTAAACTTTGACCCGCTCGCGGTAAGCGCCGGTAGCTGTATCGACCGATATGATATCGCCAACTTTTATAAAGGCCGGCACCCTTACACTAACGCCTGTTTCTAAATCGGCATTTTTGGTGATCGATGAGCTGGTATCGCCTTTGACGGCGTCTTCGGTGTAGGTGACCTTGAGCGGAACATTCTTGGGTAGCTCTATCGTAATAACCCGCCCATCAAAAAACTGGGCCTGTACGTTGTCGCCTTCTTTTATATACCCGGCCTGGTCGGCCATAATATCGGCCGCAATTTCAAACTGCTCAAAATTAATCTGGTCCATGAAGAAAAAAGTTGCACCATCGTTATATAGATACTGGACGCTACGGTAACTGACATCAGCTGTATCAATGCTGTCGTTGCCCTTAAATGTTTTGTCCAGTACTTTGCCGTCAATCAAACTTTTTATTTTTACATTGACGATCGAGCCACCCCGACCCATTACTTTTTGGCCATACTCGACCACCCGGTAAGGTACACCGTCCAGTTGAAATATTTGTCCTTTTTTAAGATCGGTTGGTCCTAATGCCATGTATGCCTCGCTTATTTGCTATTAATTAACTATGCTTTAATTAAACCAATGATTTCGTCTGACATTGCCCCCAACTGAGCTACATCGATCGCACTTACCAGGTTATATTCACTGGCCTTCAGCAGGTTGGTGCGAAAAATATCGAGCTGGTGGGCAGACTTGGTTAGCAACGGGTTTTTTACGCCCAGTTCGCTGTCGGCAGCTTCATTCGCCAACCGGCGGGCCATAACAACACTGTGTTGCATGGCTGTTACAGGCTTGGCTTGCAGCCGTGGCAAATCGTACTGGCCCTGGACTGCTTCTAGTGTGTTGAGCAACATCGCCAGCTTACGCAGTTTGAGCGTAATGACGACCGACTCCTCGTCCATAAGCTAGTTGGAGCCCGGCTGCGGTTGGTTGGAGATTTGGTCGAGTAAATCAAGCATTTGACTGGCTATATCGTGAGCTACCCAGCCCCCGGCCTCAGCCACCAGAATGTCACCTTCAATTGCGTGGACAATTGTTTGGCTTGGCTCAAACGGTACCGATACACCCGGCCCATCTTGACGAAGCTGTGCAATATGAGCCATCAAGCGGTGGCCGACCTCTTTGGAAGCCGATGCGCCCCCGGTAATGCCCGGGATTTCGAATGCCTCGTGTGATCGGTTAAAGGATTTATAGGCCAATTGCCATAGTTTTTCGGTATCCTTCTGCATGCCAGTTGCCTATCCGGTAGTTACGAACGGGAGCAGCGCCAAGTGGCGGGCTCGCTTGATTGCAATACTTAAACGGCGCTGCTCGTGTTCTTTGAGGCCCGTTTTTTTACGGGTTTCGATTTGGCCGAACTGGTTAATATAACGTTGCAAGGTTTTGTAGTCCTTATAGTCAAAGTAAGCTACATCGGTTTTGTGTTTAAAAATCTTTGCCATGGTGTGGTGTCCTCTATCTTATTAGTTAAAATGGTATGTCGTCTAAGTTGATTGGTTCGTCGCCGATGTCTTCGATTACGACGTCGTCTTTTTTGGATTTGCCGCCAGGTTTGCTGGCAGAGCTTGTGCTGGCACCGGAGTTGCCATTACCGCCGCCGGCGTTGTCGCCGGGGCCGCCAAGGAAAGTTACGTCGTTGGCGACAACTTCGACTTTGGTCCGCTTTTGGCCATCCTGTTCCCAGTTACGGGACTGCAACCGTCCGCTAACTAAGCAGGGTCGGCCTTTTGACAGGTACTGGGCGACACGTTCGCCGAGCGCTCCCCAGGCTGTAATATCTACATAATCCACCATTTCCTGGTACTGGCCGTCGGCCGTTTTGACGCTGCGGTTTAGGGCCAAGCCAAAGTTGGTAACACTGGCACCATTTGGCGTTTGGCGGGTTTCTGGATCGCGGGTTAAGTTGCCCATTAATGTTACTTGGTTGAAACTGCGTGCCATGATGGCTACCCTCCATTTCGGAAACTGACGCTTCCTTTATATTTACTGATACATATACCGTACGCCTAATAGTAGGGCTCGGTCAAGAATATTATTCACAACATGAACTATTCGGTATCGGTACGGTCTGTATCTGTTGCAGAATCGCCGCGTTCGGCTGCTTTGGCAGCTTTTTCGGCCTTTAAAGCTTCGGCTTTAGCAATTCTTTTGAGGTCTGGCTTGCTAATTAGGTAGCGAATAACCTCGTCGGTGATATTGAGGGTACTCTCAACTTTCTTGACGCCCTCGCCTGGCATTTCAACTGTATATAGCACGTATATAGCGTGCTCTTGGCGCTTGATGGCGTAGGCCAGCTTGCGCTTGCCCCAGTTGTCGGTGGCGGTAACTTCACCACCGTTATCGGTGATGATTTTGGTCACCTTTTGCTCGGCCTTGGTCAGATCGACTTCCAAGTCGGGATGGTACAGTACTGCAATCTCGTATTGAGACATTAATGGCTCCTTTGGTTAGTGCCTACGCGCTGAATTGCCGTAGGCTGAGTTGATACAAGTGTTATAGTATCGTATTTTGAGCTTTTTGTAAAATGGAGCATTTTTTTAAGTGCCTTTATAACTTCTTATGCCTTAAGCATTAGTACCAGTTAATCCATCGAAGCTTGGCCGCTACCCACCCCAAGCGTGAACCTCGTTTAGAAGCAGGCGCATGCGGCTCATTCAGCCCCATAATTTCCCGGGCCGTGTAAAGCGTGCTCGCATAACGATCCTTCATCTCACGGTCGTCCAAATTGGCTACTTGTTGATCATTAGCAATATAGTAGGCTGCCTGGCCAGGTTGGTCAAAAACCAAAAGAGACTGGTAAATCCGCCCATCGTCTTCGATTGCCGTTAACCCGATAAAAAAGTCTCCGGTGCGAAATAAAGAAATAGGTGAGTTCACGGTGCCAAGTTCGGATTCGGGTTGAGTCTCCAAATAAACACCCGCTACCACTTGCATCCTGAGGTCGGCGCTGCTCTCAGTGATTTGCCTAGCCAGAATGTCCCCAAATTGGGTATGTAAGACTGATTCTTGGCCAAACATGGTTGCGCACACCAAGTCATCAGCCCCACACCCGTCTAGCTTAATCAGCCGAACAACAAAGTTAGCATTCGGATTTATTTGCTGTTCTGGACAGGTAACTTGATCGCTCATAAGTGTAAATATTATAAACTATTGGACTAAAAATTTATCACTCGGTGGCTGGGGCGGCTCATCATAATCATCATCGCCATCACCTACCGCCGGTCCACCAAACACATCATCCATCGAACTAACCAGCACATCCCGCGGGCGTGATCCGTCTGCCCCGCCAATAATGCCTTGTTCTTCCATTGTTTCGATGATCCGAGCCGCTCGGCCGTAGCCAATCCGTAACCGGCGCTGCAACAGGCTGGTGCTGGCCTTTTTGGCCTCAATTACAACCCGGACGGCATCCTGCCACATGTCGTCATCGGCGTCGTTGCCTCCGCTGTTATCGGCCACAATGCCGCCCTTGCCATTGAGCTGGACCGGCTGGCTGACAACTTCATCGTTGTAATCCGGCAAGCGCTGAGAGCGCAAAAACTCAGTCAGTTTATTGGTTTCTTCATCGGTAATAAAGGCGCCTTGGACGCGGCGCGGTTTAGGGATTTCATTGGTTTTCATGAGCATGTCGCCCTGCCCTAGCAATTTTTCGGCGCCCATTTGGTCGATGATAGTACGGGAGTCTATCTGACTGGCGGTGGTAAACGATATCCTGGCCGGTACGTTGGCTTTGATGAGCCCAGTTATAACATCAACGCTCGGGCGCTGAGTGGCTAATATTAGGTGGATGCCAACTGCTCTGGCTTTTTGGGCGATACGGACCACCAGGGCTTCGACATCGCGGGCGGCCATCATCATCAGGTCGGCCAGCTCGTCAATCACAATCACAATGTACGGCATGGTTTCTTCGCTGTTATTGCTATTGTACTCGGCAATGTTGCGACGCTTGTCGTCGGCCAGAGCTTTGTAACGGCGCTCCATTTCGGCCACTGCCCATTTGAGGGCGCTGATGCATTTTTCGGGCTCCGTGATGACTGGTGTCAGTAAATGCGGAATGCCGTCGTACGGTGCCAGTTCAACCTGTTTGGGGTCGACCAGTATTAACTTTAGGTCACTCGGGCTGTTGCGATATAGCAAGCCGGTCAGGATGGTGTTGATCATGACTGATTTACCAGACCCGGTCTGGCCGGCTACCAAAAGGTGCGGCATTTTGGCCAGGTCGCCCACTACCGCCATACCGGAAATGTCTTTGCCGATGGCTATGCTGAGCGGTGATTGCTGTTCGCGCCACTGCTGGCTTCCCAATACGGAACTCATCCGGACGGTTGCCGATTTGATGTTTGGCAGTTCGATGCCGACCGCCCGCTTGCCGGGGATGGGCGCTTCAATCCTGATGGAAGTGACGGCCAAATCGAGCGCCAAGTTATTTTCCAGCGCCGTTATTTTGGTGAGCTTGACACCGCTGTCAGGGCGCAACATAAACTGCGTGACGCGCGGGCCGACGTTGGCGCCTTCGACCTCGACATTAATATTGAAATTATTAAGTGTTTCCTTAATTATGGCGGCGTTGCCTTCAACATTACCAGCATCGGCTTTATCCTGCTTTTGGATAAGAATATTGGCACTCGGGAAACGCCAGTTTGGATCGCTGGCAATGGTCAGGGCTTCGTGGTTTTCATTGACGGCTAAGGGCTTGGAGGCGTTGCGCATGCTGGTAAGGCGGGGTTTAGGGGCGTCTGGCTCTTTGTCGTCTTCGGGTTCGGGGCTGCGGCCCTCTACCGGTACTCCGGCGTTTAGCTTGAACCCGGTGCCGGCTTTGTCTTTGAGGCTTGCCAGGTCGGTTTCACTGTCGTCACGGTTGGCGCGATCTTCCCGCCACTCCTTAAATGCCCTGAAAGGTTTGGCTAGAACACTGAGCGAAATGCCGAACGCCACAAATATCATCAGTAACACTAGGATAAAAAATAAGATAGAAGCTGGCACCATGTCCAAGGCTCCTAGCACTAAACCGCCCAGGGCATCACCGATTGAGCCACCCCGGCTGACTCTGGGGTTGCCGAGCGAAGGTGTGGTCATGCCAAAAGTAACGTGCAACCAGGCGGCACTGAATAATAACAAACCAACCATGCTAGCGCCTTTTACAAACGGAATTTTGCGCCGCTCATGACCAAACTTGACCACGCCATAGAATACCAGAGCCAAAGGCACCAAATAGGCGGCCATTCCCAGTAAATTCCTAGCAAACCCAAACAATCCGGTTGGCAAAGGCCCGCCGGTATTGAAACCGCCCAATAGCACGCACAAACCGGCCAACATCAATAAAATAGCACCAAAATAGCCCCAGAACGGTGACCGCTCAACGCTAATTGACGGGGATGATTTTTTTCGTGATCGTGTTTGTTTTTTCTTGGCCATGGTTTTGTTTATTATATCATGTTGATTACTTTGGAGGCATAATTAAGCCTAGTTTAATACAGCGGTCTTGGTAGTGCCCATTAATCGTATCAATTAGCTGGTAATACTTATCAATTTTTAAGTCACCCAGGTCGTAATCTTGGCGGGCATCGGCGGCCGCTAATGTGAGGCCCAGAAGTTCTGTGTCGCCGCATGCTAAATCCAGTATTTCCCTGTCTGCCTCGTCGGTATAGTCCAAACCATAATCCTCCGGGTCGAATGGGATAGGTTGAGCTAGTTCTTGGTTTTTAAAACGGCTTGGGTCCATAACTATATTGTAGCAAATATTACACTATTTGTCAATATGCTTGTGCTTTAGTCGGTGCGGGCATCCTGCCCTAACAACCTAGCTCGCATTTGGTCGAACCGGACTTGCTGCTCGGCCGCAATTTGCTGCGGCGTTTTGCCTTCATGCTCCGGCGAATTAGCGGTTTGGTAAGTCGGAACCGGTGCGCCAGCCGATGGCGGTCGGTCGCCGGTCTGGGACGCCGGGCGTTCAGCGGCCTGCGGCCGATTGCCGGCCGGCTTACCGCCTCCGCTGCCACCAATTATGTTGACGACCGGAATAACAATTGGCGAACGACCAGTGTGTTCAAACAAAAAGTGAGTAACATGATCTTTTAACTCAGCCTTGAACCTGTCGAGGTCAATCCGTTTAAACCGCTGTTGGACGGCCCGCTTTAGTTCAGTCCGGAAAGCCGTCATCAATTCTTCGCTATCGCGCATATATATGAAACCGCGGCTGATGATGTCCGGGCTGGTCAACAAGTTGCCACTGCGCCGGTCAATCGTCAGCACCACCGCTACCATGCCCTCTTCGGCCAATATCAAGCGGTCTTTGACGACGACGTTGCTAACAACCGCGCCGGTTTGGTCAACCAAAATCGTGCCATGCGGCACTTCGCCGTGGACTTCCAGCGCGTCGGGCGTTAGGGCAATAACTTCGCCGTTGCCGACGTTAACGGTGTTGAGTCGTGGTATTCCTTGTTCTAACGCAATGTCGATGTGGCGCCGTTTAGCTGTGAAGTCACCGTAGATCGGAATGAAGAATTTGGGGTTGGTGTAGTCGATCATGTCGCGGTACTCTTCGACGCTACCGTGACCACTGACGTGCAGTGGGCCATGGTTGTCGATGTCGCGGGTGATGTGCTGGAAAACGTGAACGTTTTTGCGGTTCAGCTCATCCACCATGGCCCGAATTTTGGCATCGTTACCAGTGTATGGGATTGGTGAGCTACTGAATACCACCGTATCTTGCTCTTTAAGTTTGACGTGGCGATGGTCGCCGGTACTCATCCGTTGTAGGGCGCTACTGGGCTCGCCCTGGGAACCGGTGCAAACTACCACCAGTTCGTTATCTTTCATAGTATTGGCGTTGGCAATTGGTACAAATGTGCCTTTGGGGATTTTGACGAAGCCGTAGCGGACGGCCATTTCTAGTGTGCTGACCATGCTGCGCCCGTCCATGGCAACTTTGCGGTTGTGGTGGACGGCGGCGTTGATAATCATTTGGACCCGCTTCATGTTGGTACTGAACAAGCCGACAAAAATCCGGCCGGGGGCGTTGTCCATGATGTCGATTAGGCTTTGTTCGATGGTCGATTCGCTAGGGGTACGACCCGGGCGGTCGGTGGTGGTGCTTTCGCTTAACAAGGCCAGCACGCCTTCTTTACCAAGTTCAATTAACCGGTCGGTGTCGGTTTTTTCCTGGTCCAACGGGTTGGGGTCGAGCCGGAAGTCACCGGTGTTAATAATGCGGCCAACTGGTGTGTCCAGCACAATACAGGTGCTACCGGGAATGGAGTGCGTCACGCGGACCAGTTCAACAAAGTAGGCGCCGACTTTAAGCCGTTCGTGGGTGTCCTCGTTCATGGTAACGGTTTTGAGCTCAAAACCGTCCGGCATAGGCAGGCCGAAGTTCTGGAAAATTTCCTCGACCCGACCGATGGAAAATTTAGAGCCGTAAATTGGCGCCGGGAAATTGGGCACAATGTGCGGCAGGCCGCCGATGTGGTCCAGGTGGCCGTGGGTTATAATGTAACCTTTGAGCTTGTGTTTGACACTTTCCAGATATGTTGTGTCGGCGATGCCGTAATTGATACCAGGCAGGGTGACGCCGAGGTCGTTGCCACAGTCCATAATGACAACGTCGTTTAAATACTCAACTAAAATCATGTTTTTGGAGCCACCGCTGTCCATTCCACCCAGGCCGATAATGCGCAGCCGCGGCTGGTCGTCAATGACGTTGGCTCGGCGCGGGGGTTGGTCACCGTCTTTGGCGTGGGCCTGGGCGGATTGAGCGGCTGACAGGTATTGGTTAGCAATCCGGTTGGCATCGTCCTGGGTCCGGCGCTGGGCCCGGATGGCGGCACCGCGGCTGGCCGGGCGGCCGGAGCTACTGTTGCTGTTGCCATTGCTGGATTTTGGCTTTTGGCCGTTGTCTGGCTGTTTAGGCGAGCCGTCCTGTGGTTGGTTTGGTTGGTTGGTTGGTTTTTCTGGAGACATTGTTGTGCCCCTTTCTAATAAATTATGATGATATTTTGTCTAATATAATTGGCAGTCGGGCAAAATCGTCAATTAAGGTTTGCCGCAGGCCGCCGTTGTACAGCGCCGCTGCCGGGTGGAATAATGGCAAGTACGTCCGGCCGTTAGCCTGTTGAGGCTGGCCGTGGACTTGGCTGATCATGAGACCAGGGAGCAAGCTATCGGTGCTGTGCCGGCCCAGTGTCACGATGACTTTTGGTTCTATAATATCTAATTGTTGCTGCAGATACGGTAAAAATTCGGCTTTCTCGGCCGGTAATGGATCGCGGTTATTGGGTGGCCGGTATTTGACGATGTTGGTAATGTAGACATCATCCCTTTTAAGCCCGATGCCACTGAGCATTTGGCTTAGGAATTTGCCGGCCGCACCGATGAACGGCCGGCCCTTTAAGTCCTCTTTTTTACCGGGCGCTTCGCCGATGAACACGATGGCGGCGTCCGGATCGCCGGCGCCGAACACCATTTGGGTGGCACCGGCGGCCAGTAGCGGCGCCGGCTGGTCGGCTTCGATTTGGGCTTTTAAGGCATCGAGCCGGGCTTGTTTATCTTTTGCCATTATCGCTTTTTACTACTTCTGGTAACTGGTTCTAGTGAAATATTTTTGACGGTCAATTTTATAAGCCGGATGGCATCGCTGACAATAAAACCCAGCACCACTATTGCCAAAAAGTAAACCAGTAACCGGCCGCTGTCGATGGCCCATGAGATCAAGCCGTAAAGTATGGCTGTTTCGATGGCAATACACAGCGCCAGAACAATTTTTGACTGGTGGTATTGCTGTATTTTGGCGGTCAGGTTCATTGGTTTATTTATTCAACTCCCGGGCGGCGGCTTTCATACTTAATTGAAGGCGGCCGCGGTCATCAATTGCGACTAATTTAACGGTTACTTTGTCGCCGACCGATACGGCGTCGCTGGTCTTTTCGACCCGGTCTTCGCTGAGCTCACTAACGTGCACCAAGCCATCTTTGCCAGGCATAATCTGCACAAAGGCACCAAAGTCCATCACGCTAACCACCGGTACGTCTTTGTAAATCAAGCCTATTTCCGGTTCGGCCACGATGGAGCGAATCCATTGCATGGCGGCCTCGATACTAGCGCCGTCCGGGCTGGATATCATGATTGTGCCATCGTCTTTGATGTCGATTTCGGCGCCGGTTTCGCCGGTAATCTTTTGGATGACTTCACCGCCCTTGCCAATCACTTCGCGGATTTTGTCGGGGTTAATCTGCATCGTTTCGACACGCGGGGCGTATGGGCTGAGGCTGGTACGCGGCGCCGCCATGGTAGTAAGCATGTGTTCCAGAATATGCAGCCGGCCGGTGCGACCTTCGTCTAGCGCCTGGCGCAAAATCGATACCGGCAAACCATGAACTTTCATGTCCATTTGCAAAGCCGTGATACCAGTGGCTGTTCCGGTCACTTTAAAGTCCATGTCACCGGCAAAATCCTCGGCATCGGCAATATCACTCATAATATATGGCGTGTCGCCGTCCAGCATCAAGCCCATCGCAATGCCGCTGACCGCTGATTTGAGTGGTACGCCGGCGTCCATCATGGCCAAACAACTGCTACAGGTGGCAGCCATGCTGGTACTACCGTTCTGGCTCATGATTTCCGTCACCGAGCGGATAGCGTACGGGAACTCGGCCTCGGTCGGTAAAACGGCCTGCAAAGCCCTTTCGGCCAGGGCGCTGTGGCCAATTTCGCGGCGGCCCGGGCTACCCAGGCGGCGGACTTCTCCGACGGTGTAACCGGGCGCGTTGTAATGGTGCATGTAGCGCTTGAGGTAATCGTTGTGCTCCATGGTGTCCATCATCTGGCTGTAGCTGAGCGGTGCCAAGGTGACAATGTTCATCGCCTGGGTCATGCCGCGGGTGAATAGGCTAGAACCGTGGGTGCGGGGTAAAAAGCCGACTTCGCTGGATAACGGCCGGACTTCATTTAATTTGCGGCCGTCCGGGCGGATTTTGTCATTGACAATACCCTTGCGGACATCCTTGTGTAAAGCCATCGTAAAGGCTTCTTCGTAATCGCCTTTTAAGGCGCCATAATCGTCACCAATCTCGGCCGTGAAAGCTTCGTGAAAACCATCTCGCAGAGTAGCGACTAATTCATTGCGTTCCGGGTACGGTGCCCGCAGGGCTTCGCCCAATTTGCCGTCAACCCAAGCGTCCACCGCTGTCTGGATGGCTTCATCCGGCTTGATAAGTTCATACTCCGTTGGCGTGACGCCGACTTTTGCTACCAGCTCCTGCTGGAGTTTGATAGCCGGCTGCATGGCGTTGAAGGCCCATTCAATAGCATTAATTACCTGCTCTTCGGTGGCCTCGGAGGCGCCGGCTTCGACCATCATAACGCCGTTTTGGGTGCCAGCCACCACCAAATCTAGTACCTCGTTGTCTAAATTGGACTGATCCAAGAATGCTTGCGGCTGGCCGTCAACCAACCCAACCCGCAACCCAGCAATCGGACCGTCAAACGGCGCACCGGTCAGGCTAAAGGCGGCGCTCATGGCAATCATAGCAATCATATCCGGGCGGAAACCAGGGTCCATACTAAGTACCGTGGCAACACCTTGGACTTCATGGCGGTAGCCTTTGGGCCATAGTGGGCGGATGGGCCGGTCAATCAGGCGACCAATCAGAACCGCGTCGTCGGACGGCCGGCCTTCCCGCTTAACAAACCGGGAACCACTGATTTTGCCGGCGGCATAAAACTTTTCTTCATAATCGATGCTGAGCGGGAAATAATCCATCCCCTTAATGCTATTTTTGCTGACCATGGCCGTGCCCAACACCACGGTGTCGCCGTAGCGAGCCATCACGCTGGCCGATGTACGGAAGCCAACCCGGTTGACCTCCAGGGTTAATGTTTTACCGCATAGCTCGGTCGAAACCGTAATTATATCTTTACCGAAGGGGTTTGTTGTCATAGGTTTACCATATCTTTCTGGTGGGTTGAGGTTTTGCTGTCAGGGTGCAAATATACACGTCCGTCACCTGTGCTTGATTGGCAGCGGTATATCTGGTCTCTGCTAGCAAAACGCCAGTTGGTTTTAGTTAATGTGCACAAGCTTATGCTCTCATATTTCCGTATATTACTATACGTACATAAGCGCATTAGTCCATGCAAAAATTAGCGGCGGATGCCAAGCTGTTTGATAAGCGCCAAGTAGCCTTCGCCGTTGCGCTCGGCAATATATTTGAGGTGGCGCTTGCGGGCCCCAACCATTTGCAATAAACCGCGGCGGGCCATGTGGTCGTGCTTATTGACTTTGAGGTGCCCCGTCAGTTCCTTAATGCGCTCCGTTAATATGCCAACCTGCACCGAACTGCCGCCAGTGTCTTTGCTGCCGGTTTGGAGGTCTTTTACTATTTTGGCTTTTTTCTCGGTTGTAATCATGTCTTTCCTTGTGGTTGGTTATAGCCTAATGTCGGCCTTACTATTATCGAGATCTGTGAAGTTGATAGGATTATAGCATGAGCGCCCCTGTTAGCGCAAGCCCTTTTAGCACTGCACCGCAGCGGGCCTCGGAACGACTGCGGTGGCGGGATTATCACAGATGGCTACTTTGCAGTAACGCTCACCCGGATTACATCGCTAACGGCTGGGTAAGTGTAGCCGTCACCGTTGTCGCTGGCTAATTTGATTACTCCATTTTCGGCCTGGCCGACGTCTTCGGCCGTTTCTTCTTGGAAAGGTTTGGTGTTTTTACCAACGCCCGGCTCTTCGTTCACTTCTGTTCCGGCATCCCACAATTTAAAATTATTAGTGATATCGCCGGTTATCGGCTGGCCGGTTTGGTCGAATAAGTTGATGCCCTTTTCTGAGGCAATGAATAGATCGTTCGATTGCACGAACATTGTTTCAAAATCAAGTAGCTGGCCAGGCTTTAGGGTAACGGTAAAGGTCGTTGTTTCTGATGGGAATATGGCCGGGTTATTCATTGGGCCACCAGGCGAATCAAAGACGCCGCTGGCTATCAGGTTTTTGGCTTTTAAGGCTTTAGCCAGCACCATCGGGAAGCCATCCTCGGCAATATTTTCGACGCCTTCGCTAGCTTTTTGGCCGGCCGTGAAAATTGGATTTTCACCTTCGTAAACTGCATAAACACCTGGAGACAGCGGAACCGGCACGCCACCGGTAGATGTTTTGAGAGTATCGGCTTTGGAGACGTTAGTGATGGTTACTGTGAAGGTGCGCTCCTTCGTGGTATCGACTGTGCTTTGTTTAGTAGATGACGATAAGTTTTGATTATCGGCCATACTACCATTCTTATTGTTGAGCGCCAAAACAACGATTGCTCCGATAACTAGCACTCCAACTATAGCAACTACCGCGCCTGATTTGTTCTTCATAATATAAATACCCTTCTTTTATTTAAACTGTACCCCTACACTAACAATTCCAAATAGAAATGTAAAGTCCACTTAACATCATGCTTCTACTAAACAAATCGTACTTTATTGGCCAATCGGCACCGTCTCCCCGCCAATATGCCCCGTAAAATAACTATCATGCGAGACGTACAAAATGGCGCCTTTATACTTTTGCAGAGCATTTTCCAATTCTTCGATGCTGGGTAGGTCGAGGTGGTTGGTCGGCTCGTCCAAAATCAGCAACTGCGGGTCGTTGGCCAGCATGGCAATCAGTTGGAAGCGGGCTTTTTGGCCGCCACTGAGCCGTGATAGCGGAACGTCGCCATCAGTGTTAGGCTCGAACAAATAGTCACTCAAAAGCTGTTTTATTTTTTGGTCGGAGATTTTGACGTCTTTGTCCAGGTAGACCTTTTCGATGGCGGCACCCAGTTTGACACTTAGCAGCCGGCCGTCAATTTCCTGCTCGTAAATGCCGATGGTTAGTTCGCGTTCGGTGGCAATTGTGCCAGCCATTATGGTAGGCCCAGCCGTTTGGCTTTTCACGCCGGGAGTCCGGCTGGCGGCTTTTGCTAGGACATCAGATGCTACTTGAACGTCAGCCTTTTCTTGATCGCCGGCTTTGGCCAAAATAGCCTGCACCAACGTGGTTTTGCCGGCACCATTGCGGCCGTGCAGCCGGACGCGCTCGCCTTCACGCAGCTGGAACGATACGTCGGTGAACAATGGTTTGTTGTAGCCCAAAGACAATTTACTGACATCGACTAATTGTCTGGAAGTGGTCGATTCGACAGTCCGGGCGTTGACCGTGATGTTGCGGGCTTTGTGCTGCTGGTAAGCGTTGGTCATTTTGACGTTGAGGTTTTGGGCCGACTCGCGGTCAATCCAAAATGTCGGCTTTTCTTTAGTTTGCAGGCTGCCCAGTTCTTTTTCGGCTTTTTGTTGCAGGGATTTGAAGCGCGATATGGTGCCGGGGTCGCGGGCTCGCTCTTTGAAACGTCTAAACCGGATGATGTCTTCCTGCAGGTTGGCTATCCGGCGCTGGGTCATACTGAATTCGGTCACTTCGGAGGTTATTTTGGTGGTATTGGTCCGCAAATAGGCGTCGTAATTGCCGGTAAAGCTATAGGCCCGGCCGTCGCGGATTTCCACTATCCGGTCGACGGCCTGCAAAACGTCCCGGTCGTGTGTAATAACGACGACGGCTTCTTTGGTGTTGTTGAACCAGTCCAAAAACAGTTCTTTGGCGACGAAGTCCATGTGGTTGGTCGGCTCGTCAATCAGGGCCAGGTCGGCTTTGGCGTGCTGAACTTTGACTAGTTCGACAAACCGTTTCTGGCCGCCGCTGAGCATGCTGATGGTACCGTCCACCTTGTCGTCGCTCAGGCCGTAGGCGTTCAGGCTACGGCGGATTTCGTCCTCCACCATATAGTAGTCCAGCGCCATAAACCGCTCCATGGCGTTGCTGTATGTGTGGATTTTGGACATGTTGTCGTCCATCGCGGCCGGATAGGTGTCTAGAATGTGTTTGAGTTTGGCATATTCTGGCAAATCATCCAGTATATAAGCCAGCACGGGCGCGTCCTCAAATCCGTGGTGTTCCTGGCGGGAGCTTATTACCACTGTACGCTTGTTGATGGCCACATCGCCGGCAAAATCCTTGTCCAGACCAGTCATGATGTTGAACAGCGTGGTTTTGCCGGTACCGTTGCGGCCAATCAAACCAACCTTTTCGCGGGCGCTTAGGCGCAGGCTAAAGTCACGGTACAAAACTTTGTCACCGTAGGACTTATCTATAATCGATATATCAGCAATCATTATAGGAGTTTAACAGAGTTGGGTAGCGTTACCACCACTAATGCAGCGGCTAAGGCCGGTTTGGCTTATAGTTTGGTGAGTCTGGTTGTAAAGTTCAATAATCAGTTACTAGATTATTTACAATTAGTTCGGCGTTTAAATTATCAAAATTCAGGGCATCTTTTAGATCGTATTTACCTACCCTGGTGCGCCGCAAGTGGTTGCAATATGCGGCCGTACCGAGTGTTTGACCAATATCTTCGGCTAGAGTTCTGATATAGGTGCCACTACTGACATCACAAACAATATCCAGTTGCGGGTAGTCATAACTAATCGTTTCCAGGCGGTTTACTGTTACTTGGCGAGGTGGTATATCGACTGTTTCGCCGCGGCGAGCCAGTTTGTAGGCCCGCTGGCCGTTGACCTTGATAGCCGAAAATGCCGGTGGGATTTGAGTGATTTGACCCCTGAAAGTATTCAGTGCGGCTGCAACGGCCTCGGGCGCTGGAGCCGTGGTTGGTACGGCTGTAATAATACCTTCTGGGTCACCGGTGGTGCTGGATTGGCCGAGCATTACGCCGGCCTGATAGGTTTTGTCCGATTTGCTAAACTGGCCGGCATCACGGCAGGCTTTACCTATTACCAAAATAACCAGGCCGGTTGCAAACGGGTCCAGCGTACCGGTGTGTCCGACCTTAACTTTATGACCGGCTTGCTGAGTCAATAACCAGCGAACCCGCGCCACTACGCCAAAGCTGGATAAACCAGCCGGCTTATCAATTAGAATTATGCCGTCCATTAGGAGTAGTAGTGTAGCAGTTTAATACGCTGGTGGCATCATTGGCGGTGGCGCTGATGGTGGGGTGTTGCGGTCGTCAACTGGGATAGGTGGCGCATTCACTGGGGCTAGTGGGGCTGGCGGCAACATCAAATCATCCGGTAAGTTCAAACCATCGGCTATGACGGTAACCGGCGGCGGGCTATCGGACAGGCTGAATTCCAATGGTGCTTCTGACACTACCGGTAAAGCCGGTGCCGGTGGGACAAAAGTCGGTTCCAAACCGGCTTTATACGGGTCAAACCTTAGCGGATACTCGGCTGGGGCAACATTCGGTAAAGGTACATCACCGCTTTCGACTGCCTGAGTAATCTGGTCTGTGACGTCGCCCCCTGCCAGGTCGTCAATCAAAGCCGGGTCAAATGGGTTGTTGTCTCCGGCGTCAATTGCGTCGCTGACTGCATCACGGGCATGGTCAACCGGCGGCGGAGGCGCCAATTCCGTTTCAGTCTCATGCTTAATGTCTTCTTCTAGTTCGGCCAAAGTTTGTTCAACGTGTTCGGCCGGGCTAACTTCTGCGGCTGCATCAGCAGCCTCCAATTTTTCGAGCGATGTTATGTCAAATTCAGGCAACTTGTCACTGGCTGGCTGGCTGTCACGGCTCAGTAGCGGACTGTTTTGAGATGCCAACTGCGACAAAGGATCGACCGGCATTTCATAAGACTCTGGCCGGCTATTAGCCGTCAGAGTGCCGCCCAAAGTTGGCGGGTCCAAAATCAGAGAGGTCCGGTTGTTTGAAGAATCCGGCTGGGAGGCCGGCTCAGGCTCAACGATGGGCGTCGTTTCCTCTGGTGGCGCCATCACCCCCTGTTCATCAATTTGGATATCAGGCAACTCCGGATCATTAAATTCTGGTGGCTCCGGCAAGTCAAGTGCTGGCGTTTCGGCCGGTTGTTCTAAATCGGTGTGCTCAATATGTAGCGCACCATCGTCCTCCACGGGTGGGGCTGGCGGGATTTCTGGCGTTTGCGGGATAGACTCGGGAGCGTCATCTTCCCCGACTATTTGCGGTAACTCAGACATTTTTGACGGTTCGTTTTCGACTTTAAAAACTTCTTGTTCCAAAGCCGGTGCTTGTAGCTCAGTCGCGACCAGTTGTTGATTAGCGCCAGCTGCCATCAATTGGGCGCTGATAGTCATAGTTGAAGCGGTAGTCTTTTCGTTACTGAAACGATCAGTTTCAGCTACAATCCCGGTCAACAAGGCCGTCGCCATTTGTTCGTCCATTTTCTCGTCAGTCAGTGCGGTGGCAAGTTGAACCGCCATTTCGCTCAGTGAGCTAGCAGTTGAATCTACCCAGTTAATGCTACCAATTTCACCACCGGTCCGGGTATTAATGGAAACTACTGTTGCGTCATGTAATATTCGGCCATGGGTAGTAATAGCGGTATCCAGGTCGGTTTGAGCCAAAACACCAATCGCCACTACCACTTCTACGTTAAAATCGCCTTGGCTGTAAACCAAATCCGCTTCTGTTATCGATGAACGGTAGGGCGTGATGAAGATTTTGACGTGGTCGTCTTCCACCTTGTAGCGCAACTTGTCGGCTTTGCTTTTATCGAGGGCAATTATAAAATCCCTTAATGAATCGGTGTCTTTCTCGATGGTCTTCTCGGGATGTAAGAAATTCATAACTGGCGGCAGATCGCCGCTAAATACGGCTGTGGCGTGTTTGCCCAGATGGTTTAAAATCAGTGTCAAACCAATAGCGGCCGACAGTTGATCGACCGACGGACTAGAGCTGACACTAATCAGGATATTAGTGGCCTGCTTGATTTGCTCGGCAATTTGAGTTTTTGTATTGTCCATTTTTTGTTTATGCTTTCATATTGATAGCTTCACTAAAAATTCTACTAATAAACGTAAGCTTTGTCCAATTAATTATCCACAGGCCATGTAGTTGCCCGCCCCCTTGCTTCGGCGACCACTGTTTACAAACGTCTTAAAAATAGTTATAATCTACCCAATCGACCTAAAGCCAAGTTAAAAAATAAGGATCGCCAGCAATGCCAATCATCAAATCAGCTAAAAAACGTGTCAAGGTAACCCAAAAAGCTACAGTCCGGAACGTGAAAGCCAAGCGCTCACTCAAAACCGCCATGAAAGCCTTTCATGCGGCCATTACCGGTGGCGGCAAGGCCTCAGTTACAGCTCATAGCAAAGCCCAGAGTGCCCTCGACGCCGTTGGCAACAAAAAAGTCATGCACAAAAACAAGATCGCCCGCAAAAAAAGCCAGCTAGCCAAGGCCGCCAAGGCCGTTGCCGGTGTGAGCAAAACTACCGTAGCTAAACCAGCCGCTAAAAAGGCCACGCCTAAAGCTAAAGCCACCCCCAAGGCCAAAGTAGCCACACCTAAAACGGTTGCTAAAAAGCCGGCCGCTAAAAAGGTCGCTTCTAAACCGGTTGCCGCTAAACCTGCCGCCAAAAAGCCAACTGCTAAAAAACCAGCCGTCAAAAAATAGTTTTACGAACTAATAGTTATTAACAAATTTTGAATGGCCTCATCGGCACTGATGGGCTGGCTTTTCAATTGAATATCCAGCTCTAATACTACGTGGATTAGCAGCTTCAAATCGCCCAGCTTCATTGCCCTGGTGATGGCTTGGCTTTTTTGGACCGTATACGGACTTAATTTTGACTGAGCGGCAATTTGATTTGGCGCTTTTAGACCGGCCGTTTTGACAACCGCCAAAATATGCAGTTGCCAGACTATCATGGCTAGAAGTTTTTGTGGCTCCTCGCCCAACTGGCGTTGCTCCTTGTACAAACTCAGTGCCCGCGACCGATTGCCAGCAAAAGCCGCCTCCAGCATATTGAACACCGTGCTGTGCGGGAGGGTTTCGGTCAGTAAATCAATCGACTGTTTAGTAATTATGGTTGAGTAACTCAATAATTTGGCCAACTCATTGCTGAGTAACCGCTGATTGGCGCCAACCCGGGTAATCAAATACCGGGCATCCCCAATCGTTATTTCACCGCCCTGGCTTGTAGCGGCCTTACACAACCAGGCCGCCAAACCGGATTCATCTAACTCTTTAAATTCTGTAAAATCAGTTTGCTTTTGCAAAAACTTGGCATAGGCAGTCCGCCTATCAATGGCCGGTTCTACTAAAAGCACATCGGTCACATCCGGCACATCCTTTAACAACTGGCTGGCAACGACCGTAAAGTCCTTATTCAACCCGCTGTTGCGCAGGACAACCAGCTTTTTATCGGACAAAAATGGCATGCTTTGGAGCGCTTCCCGGACGCGGTCTAGGCTGGCGTCTTCGGCATCGATTTGTTCAAGCGCCATATCGCCGTTCAGTTCTACGAATTGCGACAGACGGCGTTTAAGCTCGGCCTTCAACAAATAACTGTTTGGTCCGCTTAGTGTCGTTAACATGAACTTATTCTAACAGCGCCCAGCGTGCTAAACCAGCTAAAGTGAGCAACTCCATAGACAGCCTTAGCTCTGTTGTGGTACAACTTCTGTTACACATGCCAAGTATTGTAATTGTTTCCAACCGTTTACCTGTTAGTGTCAAAAAAACCGAAGACGGCCTGGAGTTCCGAGACAGCGACGGCGGCCTGGCCAGCAGCCTGCGCTCATACATGACCCGAGGCACCAATAAATGGATTGGCTGGCCGGGCATACCCAGCGAAGAACTAGACGACAAAGACAAGCGCAAAATTACCCGTGAACTCAAAAAACGTAATTGTTACCCCTTGTTTTTAACCAAAAACCAGGTCAACAACTTTTACAACCACTTTAGCAACGAACAGTTGTGGCCGGCCTTCCATGATATGCCTGTAACCGGCGATTTTAAGCCCAGCCATTGGCAGGCTTACAAGGACGTCAATGGCTTGTTTACCGAAGCCGTCCTGGCACTAACAACCGCCAACAGCACTATTTGGGTCCACGATTACCAACTGCTTTTGATGCCGCAAATGCTGCGTGCCGAACGGCCGGATGCCCAAATTGGGCTATTTATGCATACTCCATTCGCTACCGGCACTAATTTATCTGACCTGCCCCATGTTAAACAGCTTGTTCACGGTATGTTAGGCGCTAATTTGATTGGCTTCCAAACCGAACATTACGTTCAAGCCTTCAAGGACGGCGTTAATGCCTTAAAAATTGCCGCGGTCAGCGATAACGCCATAGTCCTGCCAGATCGGGCCATCCAGGTTGGGACCCATCCAATCAGTATTGATTACCAGAAATTTGCCAGCGCCGCCAAGGCCCGGTCTGTCAAAAAACAAGTTCGACAGATGCGCCGCAAATACGGCCGTCGTAAAATAATCGTTACAGTTGACCGGCTAGAACCGACTAAAGGGTTTTTGCAACGGCTCAAGGCTTACCGGCAATTTTTGCGAGCCAACCCCAAGCTCCACAACAAAGTCATGATGGTAATGCTAGCCATTCCCTCGCGCATGGACCTACCGGAGTACCAAAAATTGAAAGCCGATGTTGATAAACTAATTGCCAGTATAAATGACGAGTTCGGGACGTCCAAATGGCAGCCAATTGAATACAATTTTCGGACAATGCCTTTTGAAGAACTAACCGCACTGTACCAAGTCGGTGACATTGCCTTTGTAACTCCCCTCAAAGACGGCATGAACCTGGTTGCCAAAGAATATGTTGCCAGTCAGCGCAAGCGCAACGGTGTACTGATATTGAGCCACGGCGCCGGAGCGGCCCAAGAGCTAACCGACGCCGTTCTAGTCGACCCGCGCAGCCCAAAATCCTTATTGGCCGGACTAGAGCAAGCCGTCACCATGCCCAAACGGGAACTAAAAGCCCGAATTGAAGCCATGCAAAAGCACATCGCTGTTAATACAATCGATTCGTGGACCAAAGATTTTATTCACGTCCTGCGGACCCCGATTAATCTGCCCGTCCGGCGCACCCATACACTGGCTGAACCAGATGCCAAAATAATGGTCCGGCTATACTCACTCGCCAAACAACGCCTTATCCTGCTGGATTATGACGGCGTTTTAGTGTCACTTCGTAACGAGCCGACAAACTCCCACCCTTCCATACGCCTGCTTCGTTTATTGCATAAAATGGGAGCCGACAAAAAGACCGACCTGATAATTGTCAGCGGCCGCGGGCGCAATGACTTAATGAACTGGCTGGATGACATTCCGGCAGTCTTGGCGGCCGAACATGGTGCCCTGGTACGCGAAGCCGGCCGGCGACGATGGATACATAACTCCGACTACCCCGACTCATGGATTGAGGATATCAAGCCGGTTTTAGAAGAGTATGCCACCTATACGCCGGGCGCCAGCGTTGAAAAGAAAGAAGCAACCCTGGTTTGGCATTACCGCAACGCCCGCCCTTACTTGGGCCAGCGCAACACTCTACTTTTAAAACGCACATTAAAGTCCCTGACCAAAAGCCTCCACATCAACGTTTATAGCGGCAACAAAATCCTGGAAATCAAACCGGAAGACGTCTCCAAGGGCAAATTCACTAAAAAAAGGCTAGGTATGAAAGACTACGATTTTGTAATGGCTATCGGTGACGACTACACCGATGAAGACACCTTTGCCGCCCTGCCAGCCCACGGCGTGGCCATAAAAGTCGGCCGCGGCCGTACCAAGGCGCCTTATCGCCTCAAAGCCACCAGTGAAGTCTACAATTTACTTAAACGGTTCGTTTAGCCGGTTTCAATGGGCGGGTAAGGTTTAAACCGGTTTTTGACATGTCGGACAGGTATGCGTCCCCCGCCCAGCGACCCGGCTTTTGACTATCGTCGCGCCGCACCTGGCACAAACCTTACCCTCCCGCCTAAAGACATTGGCAAATTGCAAATAACTACCGCGGTTGCCCTCGGCATCAACATAATTCCGGTCCGACGAGCCGCCTTTGTCGATACTCAGCTGCAACACGTCCACCAACGATTTATGCAGGGCTTTAATTTTGCTGTCAGTCAACGCACCGACCAGAGTCGTGGGGTGAATTTTGGCACCCCACAAACCTTCATCAGCATAAATATTACCTATCCCCGCCAGCACCGACTGGTCTAAAATAGCGGCTTTGATGCTAGTCCGCCGGCGGCGTTGCAACCGGTCGCGTAAAACCTGCCAGCTAAAATCGGCCGCCAGCGGCTCTGGCCCGACTTTTTTAAAGAAATTAATCTGCGGCACCTCGGCCGTCGGTAGCAGCCTCATCCAGCCAAACTTGCGTTGGTCATTAAAATACAGGTGCGCCCCGTTATCAAAAACTAGAGTCACGCGAGTCGATTTATCCGGTAATTTATGAATTAAGCTGTCGTTGGGATGACCGGCTCTAAACCGCATGCCCGCGCCCACATAAACCATTTGCCCGGTCATTTTTAAGTGCACCACCAGAGAATATTTGCTGTCCAACTCTATCAAGAGGACTTTAGCCCGCCGTTCAACTGCCACTACCCGGGCGCCAACCAAAAACTGCTCGACGTCAGCCGGAGCATTCGGGAACGACTTCGGGTTATCATCTGAAACCGCCGTAACAATCAGGCCTGGCAGCAAAGACTGCAGGCCGCGGCGGACGGTTTCGACTTCTGGTAGTTCAGGCATTGCTCTATTGTACCAGTTACATAGCGATGGATTGCGCTGATGGAGCAACACTATAACAAAGATTTACAGTCTAAGCCAACTGCAACTGCTGCGCAGCCAGGGACCCCAGGGCCAAAGCGGCATTACTTGCAAACCAGGATTCTTCAGCCCCAATCAGATGTTTCATGGCACCCAGAATAACATCTGCTTCTTCGGCGTTCCAGGCGTAATTAAATGGTACGTAATCATCGCCGATCGTTTCTATGACGTCCAGTAGCGTCATCCGGCCGGATTCGTGATCGGTCAACAGTGGATGCTCCAAGCCGTGTAATTGCTGGACGGCGTGGCGGGCAGTCGTCAGTTCATTGAAATGGTCCAGTACCAGTCCGTCTTTGTTTTGCGTCATGAATCGACTGTAAGACTATTTTGCTATGGTGTCAAAGCTTATGCTTATTTAATATAAATAAAGCGCTATTTATACCTTATGTGATATATTTATATAAGTTATACTATACACAGTGACTATTTCAATTGCCGACATTTTAGCCCGCCGCAATGCCCATGAACCACCAGAAATGGCGGCCCTTAAAGGCTACGTTTATGACCGCTACAAAATAATACCTAAAGTCCAACAGCAAGCCCATGGCTTCGTGCTGAGCGTCCCTAGCGCTGCCCTGGCCGGCACATTGCGGCTGGAAAGCCTTCAAATAATTGCCGGTTGCGGGCTGGAAAAACAACGTCTAATAATCCGTATCGGCTAAAGCAGCGCTTGTAAATCGCGCTTAAACTGGCCGAAATCAACATATATTACGCCTTTCAATCCCGCCAACCTGGCGCCTTCGATATAGCTGGGCATATCGTCGATCATAATCGTCTCCCCTGGCGCAACGTTCAGCCGTTCGCAGATCAGTGTAAACATTTCAGGTTCCGGCTTGGTCATGCCGACCTCAAACGACATCACCATAGTATCGAACAAATTTTGTTCGGCGGCCGTCAAAAACGTAGTCCGAATCCAGTTAGTGCCAATATTACTGAGTAAACCAATCTTATAGCCCGTGCCTAATTCGGCTATATAGTTCAACAGTTTGGTGTTTTTAGTAATCTCGTGCTCCAGCAACCGCTCAACTTCGCGCGGCTGGCGGCCGGTGGCGGCCTGAACACCCTCCATAAATTCATCCCGGCTAATCACTCCAGCGCCATACGCTCGATTAAAATCGCGGGCCGTCTGAACATCGGCTTCTGGCGGTAACGAGTCAACAAAATCTTTCCAAGTGTCGGTTGTCAACACTCCAAAGCAATCAAAAATTATGGCCTTTATCATACCTCTTATTGTACAGTAACCCCTATTAAAGACGGACTGCCGAAGTAAGCCGGTTGTAGTTTGGGATTTGAGCCTGGAATAGCTGACGCGTCAGGCTGGCGTTACCGGCAAAAGTACCGGTTTTGCTACAAGTTGTCGACCAAGTGTCAACCACCTTACTGCCCGGATCTTCTAAAATATATACATAGCGGCGGCCCAATGGGCAAACACCACGGAAATCTTTTTGCAAGCTAGTTTGCTTGCTGGCGTAACTGGCCTGTTTGAGGGCTTCTAAAAAAGTCGAGTAAGCGGCACTATTATTCGGGAAAGTTTGACTGCTGACAACGCTGTTTTCGTAGCCATTCATAACTTCTACCTTACGCTCGGTGGCTGAAACGCTGATGCGGACTGACTGGAACTGGTTATCGCCAACGATTCTACCCTGGGTAGTGTATTCCGTCCGAGAGTTACTATTAGCATACTTAGTTAAGTTTACCGCCGCTGGCACCTTGTCTTTAGCCGGTTTATCAACCCGGTTGGAGCTCGGCTTGCTGACAATCAGCACAATCGCAATAAAGGCCACTACTATGGCCACAATTACACCTATAATATATCGTTTGTCTTTCATAATTCCTCTTATAACACCTGGTTATAATTTCATTATATCACAATTAACTGTAATATGCAAGGTTATTTGACCATTGGGTACTTGTCTGGGCTGGACGCATAGTAATCCGCCCACTCACCTTCAGCTGAAACGGTCTCAATATAATGGCGTTTCATAAATGAGCCTTTTTTATTAGCTTTTTTTAGTTGAACATCCAGTATGTCAGATTTTGAACATCCCAGAGCTGCAATCAGACAATCAATCGCCTCTAGAATATCAGCCAACTCTTCGATTTGGGCCGTATCAGTTTTAGTTAATTCCTGGGCCTCTTCGATTATTTTTTGTTTCAATGCTATTACATAATCGGCGTCATTTAATATTTTAAAGTTTACCGACTGACCATCAGCCAAACTTAGTTCGACAATTTTGTCACGGACGAGTTTATTCAACTGAAAAGTTCGCTTTGCCATATGATTACGCGCCTCCAAAAATTTGCTTCACAAGATTATTACCTCGCCCTGCTCGATCTCCTGCCGAACAATTGCCTCCAGCGGTTTGTTACTCAATTTAACTTCTTGCATAGCGCTGTTAATGACAATATTTATCCATTGGTGATTGGGGTTGGATTGCAACTCATATGCCACTTTTTTAAGGGACAGTTCAGCTTTGACGGCCTCGAAGTCGGGGTACAAGAATTCCATATGCTCCAGACCCACCACGTCAGCACCGGCTTTTTCGGGCCGCGGTTCCATTATTTCTATCCAGCCAACGGCTCCAAAATCACCGGCAACAACCGATTTTACTAACTCAGCCGTTGCTAAGCGGCGATTATCCAGGTGAATATAGCTCACCCGTTTGGCTAGCGGCCTAAAAATATGGACTAGTTCCAAGTAGTGGGCGCTATCACGACCCTTAAAAGCCAGGTGGTCTGGCACGGCAAACCAGCTGGCTGGTAGTTGGTGCCCGGCAATCAAGTCGCTCAAACTCGCCGCGTATTTTTTAATCTCATCAACCATGTTCATAGTTCGCCCCAATTCTGCCCAATCGTTACATCCACATCCAGCCTGACTGGTAATTTGTAAATGTTCTCCATGGTTGTTTTGAGCATGGCCGCCACGGCTTCAGCTTCCGCTTCCGGTGCCTCAATCAGGATTGAGTCATGAATTTGCAGCAGCTGTTTGGACTGCATGCCGGCTAAATGGCGGTCAACCGCTATCATGGCCATTTTCATAAGATCAGCCTCTGTACCCTGGATGGGCATGTTCAGGGCGGCCCGTTCGGCGGCCTGGCGGACTATAAAGTTGCTGGATTTGATGTCGGGTGTGGGCCGGCGGCGACCAAATAAAGTTTCGACGTAGCCCTGCTCCCGGGCCTGAACTTTAAGATTGTTCATGTAGTCCAATAGCGGTTTGCGTAGTTCAAAATATTTGTCGATGAACACTTTGGCGGCGGCCATGGTCATGCCGGTCGCCACGCTCAAGCCATGCGGGCTCATACCGTACAGCACGCCAAAGTTGATTATTTTGGCGTCGCGGCGCATTTGTTTGGTGATTTCGTCTGGTTGGCGCCCGTAAACTTGGGCGGCCGTGGCGGTGTGAACGTCGGCGCCGTTATTGAACATCGTCATCAGTTCCTGATCGTCCGCCAGGTAGGCCGCCAGCCGCAGTTCGAACTGAGAATAATCGGCACTGATCAGCACTTTGCCGGGGGCGGCCACAAAGGCGGTCCGGATTTCGCGCCCTAAATCGGTTCGGACTGGAATATTTTGCAAATTTGGATCGGTTGAACTGAGCCGGCCAGTTTGAGCAACCGTCAGGTTAAATGTAGTATGCAGGCGAGAGTCGGCATCGGTCAGTCTGGGCAGCGCGTCAATATAAGTGTTCTTGAGCTTAGTAACTTCGCGCCACTGGCTGATAATATCAATTATCGGGTGGGTCAGGCGCAGCTTTTCGAGTTGTTTGGCGTCAGTCGAATAGGCCGATTTACCCTTTTTAATGCCTAAGGTCGGTAGCTTTAAATTAACGAATAAGATGTCGGCCAGTTGGGCCGGTGAGCCAATATTAAACTCGGTGTCGGCGTAACCATAAATTTGTTGTTCAAGGTCGCTAACGGTATCGCTGACCCGCCCATTCATCGCACTCAAATAATCCAAGTCCAGGTGTATGCCCTCGTACTCCATCCGGGCCAGCACGGCAATTACCGGCCATTCAATTGTGGCGGCCAAATGGGCTACTTTGGGGATGGCGGCCAGTTCGGTAGTTTGATGGGCGTGCAGCCCCCTAATCGCGGCAATTATTTCGGCTGAGCGGCCGGCCAGCTCATCGGTCGGAATGTTTTCCAGGCTCGCCCCGCCGTAGCCCAAATCGGCCTCTAATAATGCCGTCAAAGTTTGCTCGCGCCGGATCGAATTTATCAAAAAAGCACCGATAAACACATCGTGACCAACGCCGGCGCATTCAACCCCCAACTCAATCAACAATTTAATGGTAGATTTGACATCGTAGCCAATCTTACTGATGGACGGGTCGGACAATAAACGGCCAAATTTAGCTTCAAACGCCGGCTGTCCAACGGTATTCAGGTCAATTGTATAGGTCAAATCGGCCGATGGGCTAAACACAAATAATTGCGGTTGGCGACCATGTTTGCCCGCCGCCCGGCTAAACAGCACCACCTCAGCCACTCCACCCAAATTAATTTGATCTAATTCTACATCCGTTCGAACCACAATATTTTTGCCTACCGCCAGAGCCTGAGCCGCAATAGTTGATGGTGGCAAGCTAGCGTCCTGCATGATTTCTGGCAGTTGGCGCACTAGCGAGCGGAACTCTAGACGCTCCAGCACATCGCGCACCGCCAAAGGGCTGCACCGGCTACCGTCAACCGCCGCCAGGTCGAGTGTCATTGGCGCATCGGTCCAAATAGCCGCCAACTCTTTACTGAGATAAGCCAGCTCACGACCAGCTTCCAATTTCTTTTGCAGTGACGCCTTGGTCAAAGCCAGGTTTTCATAAACATTATCCAATGTTTCAAACTGTTTGAGAAGTTCTAAAGCGCCCTTTTCGCCAATCCCGGGCACGCCAGGGATATTGTCGGAGGAGTCGCCCATGAGCGCCTTCAAGTCCAAAAACTGGTCGACCCGGATGCCGTATTTGGCCGTAAAACTGTCGGGGCTATACAGTTCGATATTGCTCAGCCCTTTTTTCATTGCATAGACCTTAACATTGTCGTTGACCAGTTGCAACATGTCCATATCACTAGTAATCAGCAAAGTGTCGATGCCTCGGGCGGCAGCCTGGACAGCCAGCGTGCCCATAATATCGTCAGCCTCATAATCGTCAAATTCATATAATGGCCAGCCAAAAGCCTCCAACAGTTCGTGCAACAGCGGTATCTGCTCATAGAAATCGCTCGGCGGCGGCTTGCGGCCGGCTTTGTATTCCGGGTACAATTCTAGGCGCCGCCGAATATTGGTTTTGGGCTTGTCCCACGCCACACAGACATAGTCCGGCTTTAACCGCTTAATCACCTCTAGCGCCATGGTCGCAAACCCAAACACGCCCCCAGTCGCCGTACCATCTTTGGTAGTCAGCCCAGGCATAGCGTAATAACCTCGGTAGAAAACACTCTTACCGTCTATTATTGCCAGTTTTTTGTGGTCGGGGCTATCCATGGCTTTAGTATAGCTTAATCAAAGTACCCTTTGAGACGGTTTAAGCCTGCGCTAGTCCTGAGCGACTCCAATGTACCCCGTTCTATCTGCCGCACCCGTTCCGGCGATAGGCCGATCGCTTTACCAACTTCCTTAAGATTTCTCGGTACGCCATCATTCAGGCCAAAGCGCATCTTCATTACTCTTAGATCTCGGGCTGACAACGTTTCAAGAACTTCATCTAGTGCTTCCCGCAGAACCTCAACCATCACCAGATCAATCGGGTCAAGCGTGCTATCCTCCGTAATAAAGTCGCCGAATTCGGCACCATAACCTACCGGAGCCTGCAAGCTAGTCATAGCCAAACCAAATTCCCCAAGTTCTTTGATTTTTTCGAGCGGTAACTCCATCTCCTTGGCCACTTGCTCGTCAGTCATTTCGTGGCCGAAAGACTGTAAATAATCCCTTCTAATCCGCTTGATTTTGGATATCAAGGTATGGGTGGGGAACGGTATACGAATAGTCCGGCACTGGTCGGCAAAAGCCCTGTCGACGGCCTGGCGAATCCACCAGGTGGCATATGTGCTAAATTTAAAGCCCTTCTGGTAATCAAACATTTCTACGGCTTTCATAAGCCCTAAATTGGCCTCTTGGATTAAGTCTAAATCTTCCATCCCCCGGCCATGATGGCGCTTAGCTAGACTAATGGCCAGCCGTAAATTGGCCTCGGTAAATTTGATCTTGGCCTGTTGCCCTTCAAGTATGATTGCCCTCATGTCTTCGGCGTCATATTTGGTGACATCTACCATCAACAAACCCGGTTTTTCAATCACGCCCTGTTTTTGTGCTAACACCTTTTCAGCAAAAAGTCCGGCCTCAATTATTTCGCACAAAGCGGCTTCTGCGGCATGGTCTGCCAGTAAAGGCTCGCTGGCGGCGGTTTTATGCCATGCCCTAAACGCGTCGACTGTATAGGTGTCTGTTGCTTCCGGCTTATATGGGGTATCTTCAGTTTCAGTTTCATTTTCGGGGTCAATTTCAATAGCCAGCTCTGCCGATGGCGGATTCACCACAATAAATTCTTCTAGAACCGGTTCCGTTCGAATTTCAGCCATAAAATATTTTTACTACCCTGTCCCAATCATAAAATTAACTGTCAACTTTTATCTGTTGCGGCGTAATGGTACTACATTGCCGCCATCATCCATGTCATGTGTTTTTGATTCATCAACATTACCCATTAGCCAGTCTATATGTGACGTATCATTGGTTCGCCCATAACCGAAGCCTTCACCGCAGGTTGACCGCTCGCACCCGGGTACCGGCAAAACTTCAGCCGTTACAACGGCCAGTCCAGCCGCAATCGCGACGTCTACGACCCGTTCCACTGGTACTGTTATTTGCCGCTCGCAAGCCAATTGGCTGCACACAACCGTTACGCCCATAATTGAAGTTTCACTCATAGTCATCATTATAACATCAAATATGCTTTCACAGCATTATTGACATTTGTTAAAGCTTATGCTAGTATAGTATCATAAACAAACAAAACAAAAAGGATTACAAATATAATGAGCCCAGACGCAAAACGAACTCCACCAGCCCACCCGAACTTTATTGCCCCGGTAGACCGACACCAAGTAGACTCACACCAAGTGGTTGAACCGCATGATGGCTTTGATGTTGACCCATTTGAAGTCAGTCAGGCTGATGCTATTACCCCAACGCCTGATTTGGAAACAGATTTATCCTCAACTTCAGACATGTTGCCAGCCCCACAAGCGCCTGAAACTTCTGACCGTTTTTCAACCCGACTACTACAACGTCTAGCCGATAAGGCCGAAGCCGGGGCATTAGCCATGAGCGAACGCCGCACTGCCACCGAATTAGGCAAAGAACAGCTGGATTCTGGCCGAGCGGTAGCCCGTAAAATTGGCGCGCACGTTGACCGAGCCGCTGACAAAACCAAAGATTTTGTGCAAACTAACTTGGTAGAAACAGCCATAGAAGTCGGCACTGGGCTTAAAGAGTCCGGCCAACTGGTCAAGGCAGAAGTCGCAAAGGCCAAAGACGTTGCTCAGGCCAAATTCACTGACAAAATTGATGGCGGCCGCGACCGCGTCCAGGGCTTTAAGGACAAGCGTGAAGCCCGCCAAACTGCTGCTGCCGAGCGTAAACAAGCTCGCATCGACCTGCGACAAACCAAAGCAGACATCGTTAAAACCCAAAAAGAAGCACGGCTAAATGAACGTTTGCAAGCCCAAACTGATCGCCGCGAAAAACGAGCCGATAATGTCGAAGCACTAAAAAACCGTAGCAGACTGGTCGGCAGACTCGGCAAAACTATGCTAAAAAATGGCGCCCTTATAACTATGGGTAGCGCTGCCTACGCCGCTGAAGCCGGTGCCAAGGGGACTAAACGGACCTTTGAAGCTGGCCTAAATGGGGGTCGCAATATTTCCAAAAGAGCTGGTGATAAAATTGAGGCGGCCGTTAATTACGGCACTCGAGTTGTCGATACCTATGCCGAAAAGCTCGAAAAAGAAGCCATCTTGGAAAAAAGTAAGCGCCTCGAGGCCGCTCGCGCCACTCTCAGTGAAGCCAAGGCCAAAGCTGAAGAGAAAAAGGACAAAAAAATCGGCCGCTCTCAAGCCAAATATGACAAGAAGGTAGCCTAGTATGATAACTATCACCCCCACCATGCTAACCGAGCTTGGTATAAACCTAAGCGATCTAGACACCGAAAATTTTATCAGCCACATACAAGAAACCTTAGAAGAGAGGGTTGGACTAGCCATAACCGAACTGCTGGATGACGCCGAAGTCACTCAATTAATGCAACTGACTGAAGCCGGCAACGAAGCCGCCACCGATCAATGGCTCAGCCAAGCACTGCCCGAATACAAAGATGTCATCCAGGATGAGTTTGATATTTTGATGGGCGAAGTGGCGCAACTGGCTGGTGCGGTTTAGACTTTAGCTTGAGCTTGAGCTTGAGCTTGAACCAAGGCTCGTCGGGCTTTTTCAAACTTAAGGCGCTCACGATAGCTCATCCCACCCCATACCCCAGTTGTAATTTTGGCCGCCAGGGCATATTCTAGGCAGTGGGTTTTAACCTCGCACGGTCTGCAGGTCCGCTTGGACTGTATGGAGGCTTCTCGAGATTCAGGGTGGAAAGCGTCCGGATCGGTCTGGGCGCAGAGCGCGGAGTTTGCCCAGTTGCTATCGTCGACGCCATCCAGTCCTACACTGCCCATGCCCCGGTAATCTGACTGGCGTGGAGGCAGTGGCTCACTGCCCGCTTGCCGTGGTATTTCCGAATTTACAGTATCGTTCATTAAATATAATTATGCACTACCGCTTTATTCAAGTGCAAACAAATAGTATTGTAATAATTATTCGGTTGGTTTGGCGAACGAGTAAAACGCCTGCGGAGCGTGGCGCAACTGAGCCCACATCTGGTCGCCGTAGCTCCAGTGCCAGTACTCCGTCGGGTTGACCACCAGCCCGCTGTCGTCGCCCAAGAGTGCGCCGCGCATAACCCAGTAGAAAACCCGCCGATTGGCTTGGAGCTGCTTATCGGTCGGTCTGGTGTATTCGTAGTAGTCGGGCTGGGCGATGTGATTGGCGCGGGCGTGGCCCATAGCTAACTCGCTGCCAGCCACGTAGCCGGTGTCCGGGTTTTTAAACCGCAGACGTAAGTCCACGGCCGCGCCGGTAGCGTGCGGTGACGGCGAATCGCCTTTGCCGGCTGGTTTGGCAATCATCTCGTCGCGCAAGCTGATGACTTGTTGGTCAGTAAATTTGGGGTTCTGCTGGCGGATGATGGCCGGAAATACATTATCGTACAAATTGGCCTGTAGTTCCGCCGATCGGAAGCCCTCGTCAATATACAATTCGACTGCCCCGCCAACTAGTTCGGCCACCTCAGTGGAATTTTGCAAACCATAATTGATGTCGGCCAGCTTTTCGGCCAGTCCCAGCCGCAGCCAGACCCGACTGTCAACGCCTTCAACCGCTTTACCGGTCGCTGAGTTAGGGCGCGAGTAGTAACTTTGCCCAGCCAGACCATACTCGGTAATCGACACCAGGGGTTCACTGTTGCGCGAGCCAATCGTCAACAAAGGATGCTCCCGGTAACCAATTTTTTGGGCTCGGGAGGCCGTGTAGTCTGGGATGGGTTGCAACAATACGTGCTTTAAATCCATGTATAGCATTATACACGTCCTTTATGCGAGTTTGAGCAGACTTTCTAGCTTCTGAACCTGAACTTTTACTTTACCTAGTTCGGCTGGCAGTTGGTTGATTGGTGCAGGGTTTGGGCTGGCCTCGCCTTTGATGATCGCCAGTTGAGCCGTACCGTAGGATGCGATACCGCATTTGCGCCCTGTTTGCAAACCCGCGCGTACCGCATCAACTTGACGCGATGCCTGGTACGTAGCACTGGTCACCATGACTACAGGCGTTCTTGCATCAACATTTAATGAGTCAGCCAATTGGGACACTATTGCCATCGTTGCAGCCGAGTCCGGTTGTTTACAATACGTACCATCTTCGTGTTGCTCCCGTTCAATTTTCATAAGTAGGACTTTAACTTCATTTATCCTACCAACGGCTACAAACGTTTCAGGGCTAGCTGTTGTTTCGTCCTGTGGTTTTATTTTGAATTCATCATTAATATCATAAGAATACGCCAAGGCCTCGGGCGGCTCCGGCTCAAACCCAATAGTTTTAGCTATTACCCGCTGAACAATATCGTACTCAGTATCACCGTTTGTAGCGTCCAAGCCAATATTTTGGGCTGACACTACCTCATTGGCTCCGATTACGCGGTATGGAGAAGCGGCTAACAGGATGTAAGCAGGCCTATCGTCTTGCGTTGCCGGATCAGACATAAGAACTGCCAGTTCAGCAGCAATTTTATGCGGCTGGCCACCTTCGATGACTACAACTGCGCCCTGGCAACCAATATCGGATAATGTTCGGTTTTCATAACGGCCGAAGCCTAATTCACTGGCTGCTGAACGGAGAGCTTTTTCTTGATCGCTGTCTAAAATAAGACCGGCGTCAGCTGCACGAACTTCACCGGGCAACGGTAAAGTTGCCGGTGCAATAATTGCCTGAGCTTGCCTAATGGCCTCATTGGACTTTGCATAAACTTCTACAGCATATTGTAATTCCGAATTTAATTGTGGTTCGCGATCAATCATATGGTAGCCCCTTAATGGCAATAGTTGCATATAGTTTTGTAATGTATACCACTATAGTGCATGGTATTTATTTTGTCAAATGTATTTTACACAAATAGTTATATTTTGTATCTGTAAATATAAATTTGTGATATCTTTATTCACAAATTAACAACTATATGCTATAGTGTTAGTATGATTAATTTAACCGCCGCCGGCCTCAGCCCAACAGAGACGAAGTGTTACGAAACATTATTGACTCAAACTGCCTGGAAACCCAGTCAACTAGCCAAAGCTGTCAACCAAACTCGCACAAACTGTTATAAAATTCTAGATAATTTAGTCGGTAAAGGCTTAGCTAGCCGGGTTGACGATGCCAAGGTACTGCACTACCGGGCCGCAAACCCTTCCCGTTTATTTGACCTGGCCTTGGCCGAGCGCGCCGAGGCCGAAATCAAACAAAAAGAACTGGAATTAAGTGCCCAACAACTGATGAGTCAGTACATTAAAACCCATGAGCAGCCTGGGATCCGGTTTTATCAAGGTAAGGCAAATATTACCTTAATGTTGGAGAGCCAGGTTAAACCCGGGCAGTCAATCCACTTTATAAATTCGTTAGCTGGAATTAGTTATTTTTCATACGAAGAAATGTCAAGAATTAGACGCTTGGCCGTAGAGGCTGGCATACCCCGGTTTGCCTTAACTCCAGACAATGAATTTGTTCCTAAAAAGTACCTGGAACATGACGAGGCAAATTTACTAACCAGGACATGGATGAAACAAAGTGACTATAATGCCCCGGTCGAGTGGGGTGTGGCTGACGACACGTTATATATAATCTCCTATGGTAAAGATGCCCTAGGCCTAACTATTCAAAGCACTCAAATTGCCGATGCATTCAAGCAAATATTCAAACTGATAGAGCGTGGCCAAAAATCCCAAGATTGGTATTCAACACTACCACGATTAAACCAAAAGGATTAACGTTTCAGATACGATACATTAGCGAATATTACGAAGTCCGCTTGGACAAGTACTGCGCCAGCTCACGCAAAAACTGGACGCCATCGGGGCTCCAGTGGTGGGCGTGTTCGTCCAGCGAGGCGATGGCGGCCGTAATGTGGGCGTCGACCCGCTTTTGAGCGTGGACGTCCGCACCGGAGGCGATGATAAGGGTTTTACAACGTTCAAATTCGGCCGGTGTCAGGTGGATGTTGCCGAGCATTTGGATGAGGAAGTTTTTGTTGCCATTGGTGGTGTGGTCCAGCGCGTAGGCCGTGATGACGGTGCGTTTGCCTTCCTTGATGTCGTCCATCGGGCTTTTGCCGCTTTGGAACTCGTTGCCAAAAATGCCCAGTAAGTCGTCGGTTATCTGGAAGGCTTTGCCGGTGTTCATGGAATAGTCGGTGATGGCATCTGTGGCGTGGCAGTCGGCACCGGCTAGCACCATACCGACGTGCAGAGGGTTGAGGATGGTATAGCAGGCGGTTTTCCACTCCAGCACTCGCTCGATATCGTCGACAGACACTTTGGCGACGACTTCATTGATAATATCGCCGGTCTGGCCGTGGGACGTCACTAGCATGGTGCGATTGATGATGCTGATAGCCTTAAGCCGCAGCTCGGCATCGACATCCAGGTTAGCCAGGACCATTTGGGCGGCGTGGGCGCCAGCCGTGGCGGCATTCAAAGCCACCGAGGCACCAAAATGGTCGGAATCCCCTGCCAGGCTGTTGTGGCGGTGATAGTCGGCCAGCAAAACGTGGGCGCTGGGGCCACCGCGGCGGGTCAGTGAACGGTCTTGGAAGTCGTCAATTATCAGGATGTAGGCGTGCAGCATTTCGATGGCCCGGGCGGCCTGTAAAATCATGGCCTGGTTGGTGCCGCCGCTCATGGCGTAGGCCTCCATGACCAATGCGCCACGGATACGCTTACCGCCGCGGCCCAAAATACTCAAATAGGCATCAGTTTCCAGCCGGGCGTTGGCGCCGAACTGCTGCAGAGTTGTTTTTTGGGCCTGTTTGCTATAGCTGGCGATGTCGTTATCTATCAGTTGTTTGTATTGTTGCAGCTTGGAGGCAAAGCCCGTTGACGGCATTTTAGTTTTAATCATTTAATGTTTATTATACGCTTTGTCGTCAATATTTAGTACAATTAGGCAGATATGAATAAAATTATTACGTTAGTTGGTATGCCCGGAGCTGGTAAAAGCTTTTGCGTTGATTATTTGACGAGCTTGGGCTACCCCAAGGTTTACTTCGGCGGCGTGGTGGTCGACGAAACCATTAAGCGCTACGGTGCCACCACTCCGGAACATGAAAGAATTGTCCGCGAGGAGTTCCGGGCAAAAGACGGTATGGGCGCCATTGCCAAGCGGATTATTCCGCAAATAAATGATTTATTGGAAGATAACGATATTGTGGTGGCTGATGGGCTCTACAGCTGGGCTGAATACAAAATGTTTAAAACCGCCTGGGCCGACGATGCTGTCATTATAGCCATAGCCGCCCCGCGCGCCCTGCGGCATGCCCGGCTGGCCAACCGCCCGGTGCGGCCACTTAGTGAGGCCGAAGTCTCGGCCCGCGAATATGCCGAAATCGAAAACATCGAAAAAGGCGGCCCGATTGCCAACGCCGATTACACAATTGTAAATGACCGCACGACCAAAGTTTTATTGGCTGATTTACAGGCCGTTTTGAAAGCTGCTAACGTTACGCTTCCGGTTTAATAACAACGAGTAAGTCAACGGATGAAAAGTCGCTATCATAGGTAACTAAGTGCCTACAAACAATGATTATTTGATGTAATCGTGTAGTTTTTTGGCATCCTTGTGCTTGCGCAGTTTGGCTAGGGCCTTGGCCTCAATTTGTCGGATGCGTTCGCGGGTGACGGCGAATTCCTGGCCGACTTCTTCCAAAGTGTGGCTTTTGCCGTCTTCCAGGCCAAAGCGCAGGCGGAGGATCTTTTGCTCGCGGTCAGTCAGGGCGCCCAACATATCTTTGACGTGTTCTTTGAGCAGTTGGTTAGTGGCTGATTCTTCGGGGCTTTGGGTGTCTTCGTCCTCAATAAAATCGGCCAATACGGAGTCGGCTTCGTCATCGTCACGGACGCTGGCGTCAAGCGAGCTAATGTCCTGCTTAATTTTCATAATGTGTTCGACTTTGTCGACTTCGATTTCCATAGCGGCGGCAATTTCTTCGTTGCTGGGTTCGCGGTTGAGTTCCTGGGTCAGGCGGCGCTGGGTGCGTAGCAATTTGTTGATGGTTTCGACCATGTGAACCGGTATACGGATGGTCCGAGCCTGGTCAGCAATGGCCCGGGTGATGGCCTGGCGGATCCACCAGGTGGCGTAGGTGCTGAACTTGAAGCCCTTGTGCGGGTCAAACTTTTCGACAGCCCGCAGCAGGCCGGTGTTGCCTTCCTGGATAAGGTCCAACAGGTCCAGCCCCCGGCCAACGTAACGCTTGGCAATTGAAACCACTAAGCGCATATTGGCTTCGGCCATTTTATCTTTGGCGCGGCGGTCGCCGTCCAGCACTTTGAGCGCCAGTTCCAGCTCTTCCTTGGCGTTCAAAAGAGGAATCTTACCGATTTCACGCAGGTAGAGGCGGACCGAGTCGTCGGCGATGTCATCCAGATAAACTTGTTCGTCCAATACAATTTCTTCTTCGTCTTCTTCTTCGGTCCAGACCGTACCGGCGGCCGTCCCGTCAGGCCCGACGCCGGGCGCGGTCACATCAATACTGGCATCGGCCAGCTCGGTTAGCAGCTGGTCCAGAATTTCGGCGTTTTCGGGGACGTCTGGGATGGCGGCATTAATATCACGCTGGTCAATCGCACCATTGGCCTTGGCTTTGGTGACTAGTGTGTCTTTGACGGCTTGCAAATCGATTACAGCCGGAGTAACGGGTTTTTTATCCGCCATATATATTCTCCTAAATTAAAACTTGTAGTTATGACTTTAGTAATGCGTCCAATTGAGCGACTTCCTGCAATAGGATTCGCGTTTCCGCATCAGTCGCATCTTCCAAACGGTCCATAATAGTTGTTTTTTTGGTTTTTACAAATTGTTCAATCAGGCGGATCTGTAACCGGGTGACCTCGTAACGAAGCTCGGTATCTATTTGATCTTGATATGTCGCCTCGTAGTATAACCCCAACATTTTAACATAATCCGGCACATTTTGCATCTTTCCGAGCTCTTCAAAGGCTTCTTTTTCACCGCTGAAGTCGGGGTGCTGCTTTAAATACTCCGATATCAAGCGCGGTTCGTCCCGGGTAAACATGTCTGGGCTGACCGGCTTGAGGGCATCGCGCAGCCCCGGCCGCATGAACATTAGGCAAATAAACTGGTTTTCGGTCCGGTTTTGGTCAAACCCCCGGTAGCCGGCCGGCAAGCGTTCGACTTTGGGCTTTTTACGCGGCCGCGCGGTTGTGCTGTTGTCACTGAATTTAGTGGTCAAAGCATCCTGGCTGACGCCTAGTATTTTGGAGACTTTGGCCAAGTAGTGGTCTTGTTCGACCGGGTCATTTAACGCCCGCACGACCCGCAAAATTACATCGCTGAACTCGCGCTTATCCGGCACCTGCGCCAAGTCCAGTCGCTCCTGATACTGCGCAATCAGCCAGTCCAGGGCGTAAACTTTTTTGTCCAGTGCTTTGAGCCATAATTTGGGGTCTTTTTTGATAAGCTCGTCCGGGTCTTTGCCGTCCGGAATGGTAACAATGCTTAAAGATACACCGACCTTGCTGGCGATCGGGATAGCTCGTTCGGTGGCGGCCTGCCCGGCCCGGTCCTCGTCAAATGCCAGCCGGATATCGCCGCTAAACCGGCTGATAGTCTTCATATGCATTTCGGTTAGCGCCGTGCCGGCCGTGGCCACAACTTGTTTGACGTCGGCCTGATGGCTGGCAATAACGTCTAGGTTGCCTTCCACCATAACGGCGTATTTGGATTTGCGAATGGCGTCTTTGGCTAAGTGCAGGCCGTACACTTGACGGCTTTTGTCGTACAGCATAGTTTGGGGGGTGTTCAGGTATTTGGGAGCGCCGGGGTCGTCATCCAGCTGGCGAGCCGTAAAGCCAATCACCCGGCCTTGAGCGTCCTGCAACGGTATCATCAGGCGACCGCGGAACATGTCCTGGATACCACCCCGGTATGCCTTGGCAATCAGGCCAGCCCGACGGGCTTCGTCCTCCGTAAACCCAAGCTTTTTGAGATAATCTATCATGGCATGGCCGGTATTGGGGGCATAGCCTAACCTAAAATCGAGTGCCACCGTTTTGGTGAACTGGCGCTTTTTAAAGACGTATTCCAACGCCACCGTATTTTTACTAAACTGAACCTGGTAAAACTTGGTGGCGGCTTCATTGGCGGCATACAACCTCTCCTTGAGCTTGCCATTACCACCGGACTGCCCGCGGAACTGCTCCAGGTCGACGTTGGCTTTGCGGGCCAACAGCTCCAATGCCTCTTTAAAATCCAGCCCCTCGACCTCCATCACAAAGCTAAACACGTTGCCGCCTTTGCCACTGCTAAAATCGTGCCAGATGCCTTTGGCTGGGCTGACAATAAAACTGGGCGTCCGCTCGGCCGCAAACGGGCTCAAACCTTTAAAGTTCTGGCCGGCCCGCTTCAAATCGACGTATTCGCTAATAACGTCCTCAATATTCAAACGGGCTTTAATCTCTTCGACGGCATCCATATTGTTAAAGTGTACACCTCTGACAGTTCAGACACTAGAATTGGGGCGTTAATAACGTATAATAATGCTTATGCAACCAAACACGCCGCCGGCCCCGCCTCCTATCCAGCCAATCCCCGGCCAGCCGACACCATACGATTTTTTTATGAATCAACAAAAACCAAAAAAGCCAGTTGGCTTGCCGGGCGGCGGTTCGACCCGTGGCCGGATTATTTTTGTAGTTATTGGCCTGGTAGTTCTTATCATCTTGGTGGCGGTAATTGCCGGGTTACTGAATAGCGGCAAAAAATCTTCGGTCGAACAACTGCGCTCTATCGCCCTTCAGCAGGCTGAAATTTCCCGGGTGGCCGGCATCGGTGTTATGAATGCCCGCGGCTCTGAAGCCCGCAATTTAGCTATAACCACTCAGTTGTCGCTGCAATCAGACCAGACCACAACCGTGGCGCTACTGGCTGACCAAAAAGTTAAGCTGGGGCCGAAAAACTTTTTGGCGGCCAAAAACCCAAAAACTGACAGCCTATTAACTGATGCAACCGAGCGTAACCAGTTTGATGAAGTTTTTGTCAAAGAGCTAACCAGCCAGCTGGCCGTTTACCAAAAAGATGTCAAAGCCGTCTACGAAACAGCCAAATCGGACAGTACCCGCCAAGCCTTGGCGACGACTTTTAAAAACTCGCAAGTACTACTAAGCAGCAGTCCGCCTCAGACTAATTGAGGTCCGTCCGTTTCGGCTTCAGTGACCAGGTCATAACTATGACGAATAAAACCCTGGACTTCCTCCCACGGCAGCTCGCCGGCCAGTACCAGCGTATTCCAATGCTTTTTGTTGAGATGATAGCCGGGCTGAACCTCAACATATTTTTCGCGCAACAGTACCGCCAGCCGAGGATCGCATCTGAGGCTCAGGCGTAGCGGCTCTTTGCCTTCAGCAATCAGGGCAAACATTTTATCGCTCGATTTATACACAGCTACGTCCGGCCCGAACGGATAATCACGGATAGCGCCGGTCATACTCAAGATGTATTTTTCAACTGTTTTATGATCCATATTCATAGTAGATTGTAGCAAATTTTTAGTGGTCACCGCCAGTTGTATCGCCCAAGCCATTCCAATTATATAAAAGATCGAACACAGCGGTAGTCGGTATTTCTAAGCTGCGGCCGCCCAAGACAATTCTCGTGTTAATTCGTTCAATCTCTAAACTGCCCGCGAAACTGTCGTCTAAAATAATCCCGTCCTGTTCTAATTGACCAGCCAATAGACTACCGACAATTTCAAGCAACTGCCCGACGCTTGAATCCTTGTCCTGGCAATGAAGCTCAATTATTTCGGCGGCATGCAATAAGTACCCCGCTCTGGCGTCGAGCATAAGATCCGGGTTTTGATCTATGAAAAAAGGTAACCTGTGGTAGCGGCCATCGGCGCAATAATGGACTAACTCTTCGTATTTATCAGTCATTATCTTTTTTTCCTGAAGTTGGGCGACGACGTGATAACTAAGCCATCCAAATCCGTAATCGTGCGGACCTTAACGCCGCCAACTTTCTTTTCATGAACGATTGTTCCACGTTCATCGAGTGGGCGGCCAGGTAACGCTAACGATTCGGCAATTGCCTCAATGACAGTTTGGGTTGACCATTCGTTTGGAAACATCGAAGTCAACCCCGGCTTGAGCTTACCATGCGACACGACATCATAAACGCCGAATTCTCTATTTTTTCTAACTCTTTGATTATAACGAAACCTGCCAGCTGGGATGGTGTTCGGCTGGTCCAGCGTAGATTCGACCACAGCTTCTGAATCCAAGGCAAACATTGTCGGGACGTGGTGGGAGCCACCTTGTTCGTTGCCGACTAATATATGCTTTAGGGCGTCGCCAGATGTCGCGTCCAACCTAAAATAGTCCAGCACACCGGACTCGGAAAACTCCGGGGTTATCAATTTTTGGCTAACTAAATCAGACACGAATGCGAGGCGCTGTTGTTCGATAGATTCTAACTGGTCTGGCTGATATAACTGATCAATTGTTTGCATTTTTTTGTTTTTTATTACTGATAACAAGTGTATCATTAAATACATAAAATGTCAACTAAATGTTATATAATTTGAGCTAAGCTATTCAACGGTTTTCTTTAAACCAGTCCAAATAGTAATCCAGCTCGGCAATTGAAGCCTGGATGTCATCGAAAGCCCGGTGGACTTCGCGCTTTTCAAACGGCACACCGTATTTGCCCTGCATCAATATCTTGAAGCTGCTGACATCGAGCATGCGGTAGTGCAGTTTGAGGTCGAGCGCCGGCCACCAGCGTTCAATAAACTTACGGTCGTTATGGATGGAGTTGCCGGCTAGTATAGCCGGTTCGGTGCCAAAGTGCTCGGCTACCAGGGCGATAAGTTCGTTTTCGACCACATCGCATGGCCGGCCGGAGTCCAGCCGGTTTATAAAATTGTCGCGGTTTTCGGGGAATTGCTGCCACCAGGCGTTTTTTTGCATCCGCTCCAGCACCTGTTCCTTGGGCTGGGCGATGTGGGTTTCGTAGCTGGCTAAAGTCTTGAAATCAAAATCGGTAATTTCGGCGGCCACTTCCAAAATAACGTCGTCCTGGGCATCAAGGCCGGTCATCTCTAAATCAACCCATAATAGCTTGGTAGGAATAATGGTTTTGGAGATATCAGGCATAGTGGGTTTTAGTATACCGGTTAAACGCCTTCGGCGCTATAATAACGGTTATATATGCGTAAAATAGTTATCATTGGCTTGGCGATTTTGGTCGGCGGTATGGGTGGTTTGATTTTTTTGAGTAACCGCAATCAGCCTATCTCTGATGCCAGCCAGGTAGCCGCACCCGTCACTGATGCCCCGCCCGCTAAACCAGCGGTACCGGTCCAGTCACTGTTCAATAAACGGCTGTACTCAACCACCGAGCCGACCAGCCTGTGGGTGATAGCCAACAAACAATCCCCCCTGGCAAAAGGCTATACTCCGGACAATTTACGGTCTCCGGCAGTCAAACTTAGGCTTGCCACCACTAACGAGCAAATGCAAATCCAGAGCGATGCGGCCGAAGGCTTGGAAAAACTGTTTGCGGCCGCCGAGCAGGCTAATTTATTATTAACACTAAGCAGCGCTTACCGTTCCGAAGCGCTGCAGGCCCAATTCTACAATAGCTATATAGCCCGCGACGGAGTTGCTAAGGCCGACACCTACAGCGCCCGGCCCGGCACCAGCGAACACCAAACCGGGCTGGCGGCCGATATCATCCCTCGCAACGATGCCTGCCATTTAGAAGTTTGTTTTGGCGATCTGGCCGAGGGCAAGTGGCTGGCTGCTAATGCCTACAAATTTGGTTTTACACTGCGCTATCCACTGGGCAAGGAAGCCATCACCGGCTATAGTTACGAGCCGTGGCATATCCGCTTTGTTGGCGTTGCTCTGGCGGCCGAACTGCACCAATCCGGCCAGACAATGGAAGAATTTTTTACTGTTCGGTAATTTTGAACGCCTATTCAGTAATAGGTACGGGCGTGTAGGTATTGAGCAAGTCTTTGACGCGCCCTGTCTGGGCTTGAACCGTTGTATTATTTTGGGACTTAGCCAATAAATCAGTTGCACCCGATAGCGGTACGACACTGAAATTGCGCCGAGCCAATAAGTCTTCACGGGCTTTTTGATCGGCTGTCCATTCATAGTGCATATAAGTCGGTTTGAAGCTGATTTGGGATATTGCCTTAGAGATGGGGTCGACTTCCATCCTGGCGATGCCGCCAATCAGGCTGTTTACTTCCAGCTGGGCACTCAACAAATTACCCAGACTATACCAAACAATTGTTTCGCCGCCACCGGCTTTTGGTATGCGCTTAACTGGTTCCAATACGTGCGGGCCGGTGCCAATAACGGCATCAGCCCCTAAATCTGCAAATAATGTTGACCACCGGGTTTGGGCCGTATCAATCCCCGCCGAGTACTCAGTACCCCAGTGCACTCCCACTAGGACAATATCGGCCTTGCTATTGGCCTCCGTTAATTGAGCCCGAACCAAATCTTCGCGCAACATATTTAGCGCAAACGGTTCAAAATTTTTAGTATTGGATACTTCTGTATAAGATACAAAAGCAAACTTTACATCCCGAACACTAAAATACTTGACGGCTTGCTGGCCGGCCGGGTTACGGTTAGCGCCAGCATGGGCCAGTGGTTTCAATTCGTCCCAGATATCCAAAGTAGCGTTTATACCGCCCTGCCCCTTATCATTCATATGATTATTGGCCAAGTTTATGACATTGCAGCCAAAGCCAGACAAATCACGCGCGAACTGCTGGCTGACATTGAACGTTGGGTAGCCGCTGATGCCAAATGTTTCACCGGCGCTGACTGTTTCTTGATTGCAAAATCGGACGTCGGCCGACTGATAGTCTTTTTGGAGTGGTTTGAGGAATTGCAAGTAATCGTAACCGCCAGCCGTTTTGGCCGCTCGGGTAATAGCACTATGCGGCAACATGTCGCCACTGGCAACAATCGTAATCGGTTTGATGTTAGCGGCCGGTTTTGGCGATTGACTAGAACTTTTAACTGGTTTTGCAGCTGGCTGGCCGCTAGACTGTGTACCAGCTTGGCTGACATTTGTATTTTGCGACGTGCTAAATGTGAGCGCTAAAGTCCCAATCACACCAACCCCAACAATAAACACCAAAGCCAGAACAATTACCCGGAGACTTGGTTTTTTACCGCTTATGAAAGGCCGCCTCATATCTAGGCTTTAGTATACTGCAATTTTTGATTTAGCGGGCGGCTTTGAGGGCGCTGGAGTACCAGGCTAAATCTTGCAAAGCGGCTTTTAATGCCGCTTGGGGGCCATGTGGATTGCCAGTAATTGACTGGTCGGCATTGCCCTGCTCGTCAATTGTCGGGTTCATGGCTAGCATACCCACAAAGGCCACATTTTTCGGTATGACTATCAGCCCGACTTCGCTCAATATGTTTTTTAAATGCTCGGTTGCCCTCGCGCCACCGACCCCTCCATGCGAAACAATAGCTGCCGGCCGATGTACAAATTCATTTTTGACATAATCTAAAGCGTTTTTTAAAACGGCTGGTATAGAGTGGTTGTACTCCGGCGTTACAAATACATAGGCATCGGCTTGAGCTAATTTGGACAGCCATTTTTGAACGGTTGCAGTTGGCTGATAATCGGGATTGTAGCGGGGTGAGATGGCTTCATTAAACAGTGGCATGTCGTAATCGGCTAGATCGATCAATTCAATATCAAAATTTTCAAGATTAGCCGCTTCTTGTTCAACCCATTTGGCTACCCGGTCGCTAACCCGTCCCGGTCGGCTACTACCAATTATAATCTGTAACTTCATGTTTTATTCCTCGTATGGTATATTTTGTATAGTATTAACTACTATAGGCTTGTCACTATACAAAGTAAAGCATGAATCATATAATTACCAACCAAACCGAGCTTGAATCGATATGTATTGCTCGCGCAACCAGCATTATCGGCCATAAATGGACCTCGCTAATTTTGCTGGAGCTAACCGCCGGGCCAAAGCGTTTTTGCCAGTTAGAAACCAGCCTTGGCATTAACCCGCGAACCTTGTCACAACGGCTTGATGACCTGGAGAATCACGACATTGTGACCCGTTCGTGCACGGCTCGCCCGGAGTATTGCCTGACTGCAAAAGGTCATGATTTGACGCCAATTTTACGCCAAATGTCGGAGTGGGGCGACAAATATTACTCCAAGGGCTGCTAGTCGGCTTTTTTGAAATCGAGTGAAGCCGAGTTTATACAATAATGTTGGTTGGTTGGGCTGGTGTAATCTTCAAACAAATGGCCTAAGTGACCGCCACAGGTTTTGCATACTACTTCAGTCCGGGACATACCAAGTGAGTCATCGGCAATTAGCTCGACGGCGCTGGATTCGGGAATATCGGAGAAGCTTGGCCAACCGATTAACCCTGGTGTATGAGTTTCATACTTGTGCTGGCTGCTGAATAATTTGGTGCCACAACCGGCGCAGGTGTAATCGCCTGTTTCGTCGTTTTTTAGAAGTTTGCCGGTGCCCGGTACTTCGGTGCCCTTTTGTCTTAATGCGTGGTACTGCTCGGGGGTTAACTTATTTTTCCATTGCTCATCCGTTAAATTCATTAGGCTTCTTTCTTTTTATCTAGTTTATCAAACCGTAAGCCTCTAAAAATAAAGTACACTACGGCGCAGATTATAACGAAACTAATAATTGTACTGACAAATGTCCCCCACTTCAATTGGTTGGAGCAACCGTCGGCATCACGGGCCAGACAAATAACCTTATCAGTCAACTGGTCGCCATTCCCGCCGAGGGCAATGCCGACAATCGGGTTAATAATATTAGCAACCAGCGAATCAACCACGCTTTTGACAGCCGTTCCCAAAACCAATCCGATAGCCAGCCCAACGACGCCTTGCTCGCGAACAAACTCCATAAACCCTGTAATGCCGCGGCTAACAACCCGCGTCGTGCCAATGGCTCGCCTGGATGATGACCTAATGTCTTTGGTAAGTTCCCGCTTTTTGGGTGTTTTGGGTTGATCTATTGTAGGTATGGCCATAGTTGATTACTCCGGGTGCTTGACTGATTATACACTTTTTCAAATGTGGTCGCAGCCTACATACGCTTAGGAACGGCAATTCCCAGTACCGACAAGCCGGTCGTCAATACTTGTTGCGTAACGCCGAGCAACCATAATTTGTTGCCCTGCCCGGCGGTGGCCTTTAGTATGGGCGTGGTTTCGTAGTAGCGGTTGAGCTCGCGGGCCAGCTCGTACAAGTAAGCTGCCAATTTTTGAAGTTCGTAGTTATCATGTAGAACTTTTAGTAACTGTGGAAACTCCAATAGTTTCATGATAAGTTCATGTTCGGATTGCCAATCATAATTATCATCGAGGGAGGCGTCTGGTTCGGCCTTAGCCAGGATACTGGCAATCCTAACGGCCGCATACTGCACCGCCGGCCCAGAAAAGCCCTGGACATTGAATATTGTTTCCCAGTCAAACAACGTGCTGTTTGTGCGGTTGCCGGTAAAGTCGGCAAATTTTATGGCGCCCATGGCAACGGCATGGCTGTCGTCGCTATCGCCTTCCTTCATCAGTTCGGTCGCCTTGGCTTCGGCCTTGTCTAGTAAATCCTCCAGTAATACAACACCCTGGCGTGAACTCATTTTGCCCCGGCTGCCATCCTCGTGTTTTTGTTCGACCAGGCCATGCCAAAGATGTACAATTACATCTTCATAACCGCATTTCAGCGCCAACGCTTTAAGCTGGCGGAAATAAAACGCCTGCTCCTGCCCGGTGTGGATAAATACTTTGAAGGGGTGCCAAGTGGTTTGCCGATACTCGATGGTGGCAAGATCACTGGTAGCATACAGGGCTGCGCCATTGGCTTTACGGATTATAATTGGAGTTTTTATGCCATATTCATCTAGGTCGACAACGATTGCGCCCTCGCTTTCCCGGGCAATTCCCTTTGTTACCAATTCATTAACCAACTCTTGGCCGCGAGCGATGTAAAAGGACTCACCCAATTCAAATTCGGTGCTTATCCCCAACCGGTCCATAACTGTGTGTAAATGTTTTAATGAAATCTCTTTAAATTGACTACTGTAGGCAATAGCCTGGGGGTCGCCAGCCTCCAATCGTTTTAGCCAGTCTTGAACCTCATCGGCCAGCTCATGCCCATCGGCTGCAGTCTCATCTTTGAGGGCTTGGGTTATGGCAATATATACCCGTGAAAGCTCATAAATGCCGTCTTTGGCCAGTTGCTCTTGGCTACTATATTGCAAAAAACCGACAACCCATTTTCCGAACGATGTGCCATAATCACCCAAATGGTTGTCAGTGATGACGGTGTAGCCCATCAACCGCATGAGCTGATGCACCGCCCAGCCCTGTACGGCAGAACGTATATGGCCGACACTGAATGGCTTGGCTATATTGGTACACGGAAACTCACACAAGACCGTTTGTCCCAGCCCAGAATCACTGGCGCCATATATTTTAAAAGGCGCCTCGGCCACAGCCTTTACAAGCACCCCGGAGGCATACGAGCTGCTGACCCGGATGTTTATAAAGCCCGGCCCGGCGACAGTCGCGTCGGTGACTATACCCTCCAGATCGGCTGGTAGCTGATCGGCAATCGATTGGGCAATCTGGCGTGGGTTCTGGCCTAGTGGTTTAGCCAGTTGCAAGGCAATATTGGTTGCAAAATCACCAAATTCAGGGTCGGTGCGCGCCAGCTGGACGCTGACCGCCGTATCGTAGAGTTCCTGGCAAATTGCCTGGATAGCTTGTTCAATTATTTGCATCTTACCTTAGAGTATAGCCTACTCGAAGCTGGTTTACACGGCTGTGAAAGTTTTTTATATCTGTTAATTGGCAAAAGCTTTCACGAAAATGATGAGTTAATCTTTTGGTAGGGTCTTTGCAACCTTCAAAGCCTGCCAAAACACAAAATATATGCTAGTCAAAAATACAAAAAACGTCAGGGTGGTTACAAATAACTGCGGGTTAGCCAATGGGTTAATAATCGGGTCCGACACATCAAACAGCAAGCTCAGTGGGTGCAGAACCACATCCCAGCTGTTCCAGCGCATCGACCGCCCCAAATAGATTGCAAAACCGCAGGCTAGAAACACCAGCCCAATCAAACCATGGGCGATAGTAATACCCTTGTGCTTAATTAGCTGGCGGTGAATTATGTAGACGCTTAAAAACCCGGCCACAAAGCCGTTAAAAATAAACGAGCTAAATAACACGGCATCAAATAAAACGTTAATCTCGCCAGTACTTTGCAGATGAATTAAATCGCTCACAAGATAGAAACTGTTTGGCAAAAAGCTCACCCACAATAATGTTAAAAGGATGTTGAGCGGCGCCAGCCATTTTTTACCGCTCGCCAAGCGGCGCACCAGCCAGAAAGCCCACAGCACCGGCAGCCAAGCCAAAAACAAATTCCAGATCAAAAACCAGTATCGAAAGTTTTCGGCGCCCAATGTTCGCAGCCCAAACAAGCTAAGGTTGACTAGGTTAGAGACAGCCAGAGCAATTATCAAACCTTTATATGCCCGCAGCTTTTGACGAATCATGATAGAAGCAGTATAGCAGTAAGCCCCTGGTTTGTTGGTACGATAATGCTTTTGTTTATTTTAAGCTGTTGCTATACTGTTTACTGTAACATCAGTAATTTAGATAAAGTGACGGAGCTGGCAGGATAGCCGGCCAAGGGGGTGGAATGTTTGGCAATAATCAAAACCAAGAGGATCATACTAACTTCAGCCAGGGGCTGATTGATGAAGCGGCTCAGGCCGATATGCCAGGCGATAGTAATGTACCGGCCGGTTTCCCGGCCGACAACAACGCCCACTCTGGCACTGGTGCCCCGGCTATGGCTGCTCCGCTGGCCGCACCGACCCTCGAACCATTATCGACTACGACTCCAGCCACAGCCGTACCAGCCGACGATTTGATGGCCATTAAGCAAAATGCACTGCAACTGCTGACGCCCCTGGTCGGCCACTTAGAACAATCACCCGAAGAAAAGTTTCGGACCACAATGATGATGATTCAAGCTTCCGATGACCACAGTCTAATCAAAGAAGCTTACAGTTCAGCCCAAGCCATAACAGACGAAAAGGCTCGCGCTCAAGCACTGTTAGATATCGTCAACGAAATTAACTACTTTACCCAGGGCCATCAAAGCTAGACAGTTACTTTAGGCCGCAGCTGGCCGGGCAGCGTATTGGGGCGGAGCCTGGGTGGCATAATAAGCCTGCTCTGGCACTACTATGGCTTGAGGGGTTTGTTGAAATTGTTGGGAAATTTTAGTCAATAAAGCGTAACTGGCCTTGGATTGCTGCTCCAAAATTGCCAGCTTGTTTTCCAGAGCCTCTAAGCGGCGATTAACCTGCATCCGCTGAGCCTCGGCTTGGCGAATCATCGCCTGGGTCTGATTATTGATATTCTGAGTACTTCTAACCGCCTCGCTAACAATTTGAACGTCCTGGCGTAATGCCATTCGTTGCATAATTTGGTTGCGGGTTCCATCAACGACCGCTTGGACATCTTGTCTTGTAAGATTCACTGCTATCTCCCTCTTCTGCCGATTGAGCTTATCAAGCGGCCATTACTAATCTTAATTTAAGATTTGGTAACTGTTTGTTTTGGTCGACCTATTTAGGTAAACTCCCACTTTAAGTTAGCTAGCATGGTGTAAGTGATGGAATCCGCTGCTACATTTTCAATATAGCAGTCTTATGCTTAGATACTTGTAAGAATTCCTACTCGCTAGGACCGGTATTGACGATAGCGGGCGGAGGAGTTGGAGGTTGATTCTGGGGTGGAGCAGGAGCAGGCGTTGGCTGATTAGATGGCGGTGTCGGGGTTGGATTAGCGGGCGGAGGAGTTGGATTAGTGGGGGTGCTTTGAGGAGTTGGATCAGTCTCAGACTGAGGTTGATTAGTGGTTTGAGTACCATTATCGCCATCACCATCACCATCGCTAGTCAGCTTTTGTATAGCCCATCGTCCGGCAAAAAATAATCCGGCCAATATTAGCAAGGTTATTATCAATGTAACTATCGCCAGAAGCCAGGCTGTGCCATTACGGCGAGGCTGGTTGGCGGTGTAATAACTTTGGATTTCTTTAGGTAACGTTGATTGATCAACTGATGATTTCTGCCATGGGAACTTCATTATGGACTCCTGTTTCTAACACATAGTAATACAAAATCGTTTTTTGTGCAAGTAAGTGGCTTGTAGTTGCTCGCTGGCCCTAGCAAGTAACCCCCGTTATCAGTATCTTAGCCAATATTATATCCCCTCTGGGTACCCGTATAAATGTAATGTATATGGGTTACTTTTTACAACATGCTATATACAGCACATTTTAAAAGGCACTAAAAAACCCGGCAGTTTAGCCGGGTTTTGTTAACAGTGCTGGGTTTAGTAACCGCCCATCCCCATCCCGCCCATATCAGGGGCGCCGGCCGCAGCCTTAGGTTCGGGTACTTCGACCACCAATGCGCCCATAGTCATAGCCGTGCCGGCAATCGACACCGCATTTTGGATGACCTCTTTGGTAACACGGGCCGGGTCAATCACACCGACGGCCTTCAAATCAACCAGTTTGGCTGGTGAGTTGACGTTGATACCAAAGCCTTTTTTACCACCGCGGATAGCCGGCAGCCATTCGTCCGGGTTGAGGCCGGAGTTGCCTAGCAAAATTCGGAACGGTTGTTCCAGGGCGCGCCTGAGAAGAAACTTACCGCTTTCAAAGGCAACATCGCTTTCGCCGACAGCTTGGGCAGAATGCTTTATGCCATCCGCTAAATTGATGAGCGTGATACCGCCACCAGGTACAATACCTTCGTCCATAGCCGCTTTAACTGCCGCTACGGCGTCGTCGACCCGGAATTTCTTTTCTTCGATTTCGGTTTCGGTGGCACCACCAACTTTGATGACGGCTACCTTACCAGACAACGCGGCTTGGCGTTTTTCAAGGTTTTCACGGTCATATTCACTGGTGGCGGCTTTTGCTTGAGCTGAAATCTGGGCTATTCGGTCGGTGATTTCGGCCGCTTTGCCGGCGCCTTCAATAATGGTGGTTTCGTCTTTGGTAACTAGTACCCGGCGGGCCGTACCGACCATGTCCAGCTCGGCAGTTTCAAAGCTATAACCGCGGTCTTCACTTATAACAGTGGCGCCAGTCAGTACAGCAATGTCATTCAGGACGTCTTTGCGGCGGTCACCAAAGGCTGGGGCTTTGATAGCAACGGTGTTGAATACACCTTTAAGTTTGTTGAGCACCAGCGTGCCGAGCGCTTCGCCCTCAACGTCATCGGCAATAATTACTAAATCTTTTTTGCCGGCCTGGGCCAGTTTTTCCAGCAGTGGCAGGAATTCTTGGATAGAGCTGATTTTTTTGTCGGTAATAACAATGGCGGGCTTGCTGTAAACAGCTTCCATGCGAGCCGTGTCGGTTACCATGTACGGGCTGACAAAGCCGCGGTCAAAGGTAAAGCCCTCGACGACTTCGCTTTCCAGCGCTAGCCCCTGGCCTTCTTCGACCGTTACAACGCCGTCTTTAGTGACTTTGGCCATAACGTCAGCAATCAGGTCGCCAATAACAGAATCACCGGCCGAAATAGTAGCCACTTCGGCGATCCGGCTTTTTTTGCCTTTGATGTCTTCGGCCATTCCATCAAGCTTTACCAAAACCTCGGCGGCGGCGGCTTCTAAGCCTTTGCGTAGCAGCATTGGATTATGACCGGCGGCAATCAGCTTATTGGCTTCGTTCAAAATGTGATAGGTCAGAACGGTTACGGTGGTTGTACCGTCGCCAGCCACGTCGTTCATTTTGTTGGCGGCTTGTTTGATGAGCTCTGCTCCGACTTTTTGACCTAAAGTTTCGTCGTCAACGTCGGCCAATTCGACTCCTTTAGCGACAGTTACACCGTCATGGGTGACGGTCGGGTTGCCATAAGCTTTACTAATGACGACGTTTCGGCCCTTGGGGCCCATCGTAGTTTTAACAGCGTCATATAAAATCTGGGCGCCAGCCAATACGCGGCGGCGGGCGTCATCATCATAAAATACTTTTTTTGCCATAGTGTTTGAACTCCTATTTAACCGTCGCCAGGACGTCTTCTTCTTTTACTAATATATATTCGGTGCCATCCATTTTGATTTCGGTTGGGCTGTAGCTTTTGTAGATAATCCGGTCACCGATTTTGAGTGACATTGGGATAATCTCGTTGTCGTCACCGACTTTGCCCGGGCCAACCGCAATAACTTTGGCGGTTTTGGGCTTTTCTTTGGCACCGTCCGGTAGGAACAGCCCGCTGGCAGTTTTGGAGGCCGCTTCTTCGGCTTGCGCCACCACGTAATCGGCTAATGGTTGGATTTTAGTTGCCATATTTGTACCCTTTCAACTAATTATTAGCACTAGCAATATATGAGTGCTAGTTATCAGCACTCACTATAGTGGAGTGCTAGCGGGGCGTCAAGCCACTAAAAGTGCTATTTTGAGGTATCTTTTCGGATATCACGCGGCAGTGCGGAGGAGCTCCCTCGCCACCTCGCGTTCATCCCATGGCTCTTCGGTTTTACCCATCGTCCGCGTCACCTGATGGCCTATACCGGCCAGTATTACAATGTCGCCGGGCTTGGCGGCTTTAAAAGCGGCGGCAATGGCTTGGCGGCGGTCGGCAATCTCGGTTACCTTGGCCAGATTGGCCATGCCAGCCTTAACGTCCTGACGAATTTTGTCACCGGTTTCGGTATAGGTTTCGTCGTCGGTCAGGAATACTTGATCGGCATTGCTGCAAGCGATTTGGCCCATAATTGGCCGTTTGCCTTTGTCGCGGTCACCAGTGGCACCAAAAACCACTAGCACCCGGCCGGTTGTCACCTGGCGGGCAGCTTGCAGGACCCGCTCCAGCGCATCGGGGGTGTGAGCGTAGTCGACTAGGACTGTAAAGGGCTGGCCCTCGTCGATTGACTCCATCCGGCCCGGTACGTACTTAACGGCGGTAATGCCTGTAATAATTTGTTTGGGTGCCAAGCCTATTTTATGCCCAATCAGAGCCGCTAGCGACGCATTATAAACATTAAACAAACCAGTCAAGTTGGAGCGCAATCGCAATGAACCGCTGTTAAGTGCCAAATCCCAGTCACTGCCCTCGCTACTCAAGTGGACACCGTTGATGCGGGCGTCGCTTTTGGGTGATTGGCCATACGAGCTGAATTCCCCGTTAACCCGGTCACGAAAGTAACCGAACCAATCGTCATCCCGGTTTAATAGGCTTATTTTTGGCTGAGCAGCGCTGAATAACTTGGCCTTGGCGGTAGCGTAACGCTCCATCGTGCCATGATAGTCCAGATGGTCCTGAGTCAGGTTGGTCATAGCGGCAATAGTCACCGGGATGCCGTCAAATTTATACTGGTCAAGCGCCTGACTGGTGGCCTCCAGAATAAAATAATCTACTTTGGCGGCCTTAGCGGCGGCCATAAACTTCAATAACTCGGCGGTTAATGGAACTGTCCTATGCGATAAATTGGGGCGGGATTGACCGTTTATTTCAATTACGGCGGTCGTTAACAGAGCAGTTTTGAGCCCACCGGCTTTGAGCACCTCATTTATTAGGCAGCAAGTGGTAGTTTTGCCATTGGTACCGGTGACAGCAATAACCTTCAAACCACGGGCCGGAAAACCGTAACGAGCCCGCAGTACAAGCCCTCGGCCCCGCCGGTAACCGGTCTCAGCAGCTGTAGTTAGACTGGTCGGGAGCAACTGGCGGGCCAATTTTTTGGGGTTCATGGTTTTATGATACAGCAGACAAGCCGGACGGGCCACGATCGAGCTGGTATGATATACAACAGAATGCGAGTATTAGGAATTGAAACCAGTTGTGACGAAACTGCTGCGGCCGTGGTTGAGGATGGCCGCCGGCTGTTGTCCAACGTCGTAGCCACCAGTATGGACTTGCATGCAGCTTACGGTGGTGTGGTGCCAGAAATTGCCGCCCGCAGCCATATCGAATCAATCATGCCGGTCATCGAGCAATCCCTCCAACAAGCTAATTGCGATTGGGGCGACATCGACGCCATTGCCGTTACATACGGGGCGGGCTTAGGCGGTTCGTTATTGGTTGGAGTTATGACCGCCCGAACGTTAGCTATTACTAAAAATAAGCCGCTATATGCTATTAACCACGTGGAAGGGCATATATACGCCAATTTTTTGACTGAAACAGCCTTAGAAGGCTACAAATTACCTTCCAACGCTCCTTTGTTCCCGATGCTGGGATTAATTGTGAGTGGCGGCCATAGCCAGTTGGTTATATGGCGCAATCACCACGACTACACCCTGTTGGGCCAGACCCACGATGACGCCATTGGCGAAGCCTTTGATAAAGTCGCCAAAATGACCGGCCTGCCCTACCCCGGCGGCCCCAGTATCGCCAAAGCAGCCGTTAACGGCGACCCGTACGCTTACAACTTTCCTAAATCCAAACTCGCCAACCAGTATGATTTTAGCTTTTCTGGTATTAAAACAGCCGTCTTGCGGGCGGCCCAGGCGGCTGTCGGACACGACCACACACTGCTCTCGTCTGCCCTGCCCTCCCTGTTGAATGATAAACAAAAAGCCGATATTGCAGCCAGTTTCCAAAGAACTGCCATTGAAACTGTTGTAGATAAAACATTAGTAGCGTGGGCTGAGTTCCAACCGGCCAGTGTAGTAATTGGTGGCGGCGTAGCCAGTAGCCAGGAGTTGCGACGCCAGCTGGCCGAGCGCTTAACAATTCCGATAGCATACACCGATCCCAGGTTATGCACCGACAATGGAGCCATGATTGCTACCCTAGGCTGCTACCACGCCATCAACGACCTGCCGCATGCCGATGCCTATAAACTAGCCATTGACCCTAACCTCTCTATGTAAGCCCGCTATTATAATGTAGCAATTTTTACACGGGAATTTATTTGTTTATAGACTGAAGCTTTGCTATAGTTATGAGTACACCAAATCGACAGCCATTGAACGTGTGACGTACGAGGACACTAGTTACAGCATCAATGTGGGCTTAAATTCTTTAAGTTCCCTATTCGAGGTGTTTCACGTGAACCACCAGTCGTTTTATCTGTTAAGAGCGCTTTTGTGTTACCATAAAGTCTGAACTTGATGTGAGGTAAACAAATGCAACTGCCCAAACTCTACGAGCCGGCCGAATACGAAGACGATATATATAGCCTGTGGGAAAAGTCAGGTGCCTTTAAGCCCGCCCACAGAGGTAATAAAGGCAGCTTTAGTATTGTCATCCCTCCCCCGAATGCCAATGGCAACCTACACTTAGGCCACGGCTTGACACTCGGGCTGGAAGATATCGTCATCCGTTACCAGCGGATGTTGGGCAAGGCCGTTTTGTTCCTACCGGGGGCCGACCACGCCGGCTTTGAAACCCAGGCCGTTTACGAAAAGGTATTAGCCAGCCGAGGGCAAAGCCGGTTTGATTTCACGCGTGATGAACTGTACGCCCAAATATGGGACTTCGTAGCCCAAAACCGAGCTTTGTACGAAACCCAATTCAGGCGTTTAGGCGCCAGCCTGGATTGGGAACATTACACCTACACACTGGACGATAAAATCATTCAAACCGCCTACCCGACCTTCAAAAAGTTGTGGGACGAAGGCTTAGTTTACAGAGGTGATCGACTAGTTAATTTCTGCACATTCCATGGTACCGGCTTTGCCGATATTGAAGTGGAGTATGCCGAAGAGGCTGGCCACTTATGGCATATCCGCTACCCGTTAACCGATGGTAGCGGGGAAGTGGTCGTAGCCACCACCCGGCCCGAAACCATGCTTGGTGATACCGCCGTCGCCGTCCACCCGGACGATTCTCGCTATAAGGCTTTTCACGGCAAGACAGTAAAACTACCCCTGACCAACCGTGAAATACCAATTATTGTTGACGATTTTGTAGACCCAGATTTTGGGACTGGCGCCGTCAAAATCACACCGGCCCATGACCCGAACGATTATGAAGCCGGTAAGCGGCACGACCTGCCGTTTATAACCGTCATAACTCATGAAGGCAAGCTCAGCCATGAGGTGCCAGAACCTTACCAGGGATTAGAAGTGCTAGCCGCCCGTCAGGCTGTTGTTGATGACTTAACTGAGGCTAAACTGTTGTCAAAAACAGAAAGCCATCACCATAATGTCGGGCACTGTTACAAATGCGGCACGGTTATCCAGCCGCTGATGCGTGAGCAATGGTTCATCAATATGCAACCTCTAGCCAAGAAGGCATTAAGCGCTTTAAAGAGTGACAAAATCACTTTTTACCCAGAAGGCAAGAAGCTACAACTCATTACTTATCTAAAAGGTTTGCGTGACTGGAATATCAGCCGCCAGATTGCCTGGGGCATACCCATACCGGCCTTCCAGAACTTGGACGACCCGGAAGACTGGATTTACGATGAGCGGGTGAGCGAAGAGGTAATTACAGTTGATGGTAAAACATACCGCCGTGATCCGGATGTGTTCGACACTTGGTTCAGTAGTAGTAGCTGGCCGTATTCCACGCTTGGCTATCCCGAAGGCGAGGATTATAAGCAATTCTACCCCTTAAGCCTCATGGAAACCGGAACCGATATATTATACCCGTGGGTATCGCGGATGATAATGCTGGGGCTGTACACCACTAAAACCATCCCATTCGAGTCAGTTTACCTGCATGGCCTTATTTTAGATGCCAAAGGTGCCAAAATGAGCAAAAGCAAAAACAATATGATTAACCCGATGGATAAGATTGATTTGTATGGGGCAGATGCTCTCCGCCTGGGCCTAATCACCGGCCAGTCGGCCGGCAATAACCAATCATACGACGAAAACCGGCTGGTCAGTGCCCGCAATTTCTGCAATAAGCTATGGAATGTGGCGCGCTACGTCCAAACCAAAGTCGGGGAAGATTACGAACGCACAGAAGTTAAGGCCGAAACGGCGGCCGATCACTGGATGTTGAGCAAGTTACAACATTCTATAGAAGAAATTAGTAAGTTTTTAGACGATTACCGGTTTAGTGAAGCCGGTGAAACAGTCTATCATTTGCTATGGGACGATATGGCCGATTGGTATTTGGAAGTATCCAAAAAGCAACTCAACACCGGTGTTTTAGTCTACGCCCTAGAAACAATCCTCAAGCTAGCTCACCCATTCGTGCCATTTGTGACCGAAACCATTTGGCAAACATTGAAATGGGAAGGCGACAGCCTGCTAATAACCAGTTCTTGGCCAAAAGCCCATAAGTTTGACCGTCAAGCGGCCGCTGAGTTTGAGCAGACCCAGGCTATTATTAACGAAATCCGCTTTATCCGCACCAGCTTGCGCTCTATTACCAACCTGACGCTATACCACACCGGTTCCCAGCTAATTACTAGCCAAAGCGACACTATCAAGGCTATGACGCGCCTAGACGCCGTTAAAAAGGTCCGTGACGGCTATGGGCTGCACCTTACCAGCACGACGGACGAGTGCTGGTTGGACCTCGACCAAGTGTCGGCCGCCGGCTTTATAAAACAATTGGCCGACAAGCAAACGGCTCAAGCGGCGGTTGTTACCCAGTTGGAAGCTCGTCTGGCCAAACCCGGCTATACAGCCAACGCACCAAAACATCTGGTTGCCGAAACAGAACTACAACTCAAGCAGGCAAGGGCGCTGTTAGGCAAGGTGACAGGCGAGTATGAGCGGTTTAAGCAGAGTTAGGACTTTTAATCAGCTAGTTCCAGCACCTTACGAACCCGCGCCACGCTATCGGTCGGCCGGTAATCATCAAACCACATGACGTGCCAGCCTTTGTGCTCGGCAGCCATTAGATTGGCCCGAGTGTCATCAATTAACAGTATCTGGCCCGGTTCGACACCGCTGGCAGCCTGGGCAATCCGGTAAATGTCATCGTCTGGTTTAACGGCGTTAACAACAGACGAATCTATAATGCTGTCATACGGCAGGCGGGGCAGTACGCCACCGTCAATTAGTCTGTTCAACTGGCCAGGCATGATATTAGTCAATAAGCCAATCTGGTAATATTGGCTAGCCCAAGCCACCAGTTCCTGCATTTCGTTAATCGGCTCCAGGGCTTCGCGGTAATATTTACCCCAATCGACGCTATCCATGCCTACCTTTTGAGCCATCACTTGGTTGAATTCCGCCATAGTAACATCACCGCGGCAAACGGCGTCATTATAGTGCCAATAGGTCGATTCGATGATGTCGGCCGGGGCACCACTGTCTTCCGACAAGGCAGTAAAGGCAGCCTGGAAAAACCGGACTAGACAACCGTTGACATCAAAATAGACAAACTTAACACCGCTTTTGGACTGGCGCTTGTTAACTGGCACCGCCCCTGTCAGTTGTGGCTCACCCAACAGGTCAACCAGGGGCACATCCAAGACGGCGGCCAACCGGTGGACCGTAAAGACCGAGGGCGAACGGATGGCGCCTCGCTCAATTTTGGCTAAAGTAGAATAGCTGAGGTCGGCTTTTTGGCAAAGTTCTTGCTGGGTTAGTCTGACGGCTTTACGGGCACGCTGCAACCGCTCGCCTAGGGCTAGCGCCAGTACTTCAGGTTCCTCAACCACATTCATAACCTTATAATACTAGCTTAAGCGGTTTATTCCTAATGAAACTAGCATTAAATGGCTAGTTTAGCCGGTTATCATACCGGCGACGGTAATAAATATTAGAGCCACGACTAAACCACCGCCGGCCGCCACTATAAGTGACGACTTTACATTGTTGCCGGTTTGGCGCAACATTTTGGCATAGAACCAAGTGCCGGCACCGATGCCAGCCAAAAGGCCAATTGCAAGATTTGAGAACATACTGCTATTATAACAGGCTTAAGCGTTTTGCCAGCGAAGCATTATATTCCAGGTCGGGCGGGTTGGCAGTATCTGGTTCCTGGCTGAATTCGGCATGATTGTCGAAAGCGATCACTTTGACATGGACATGCGGCACGTCCAAGCCCTCAATCTTTAAGCCAACCCGACTAGTTTTGAGAACTGCTTTCATATGGCGAGCCACCGTTTGTACGACCGCCATTAGGCTCTGGTAGGTCTGGCTATCAAGATCGATAAACTGGTCAATCTGGACTTTGGGTATAACCAACACATTGCCTTTGGCAGCAGGGTAGAGCGGTATAATAGCGATTATTTGGTCGTCCTCATAAACTTTATTGGACGGAAGTTCGCCTTTGATTATTTTTGTAAATACACTGTCTTCCATATCGTCCCATTATACGCCCGAGCGGGTAGAGTACAATATAGCTCTGGAGGTTCTGATATGAAAATAGGCATAATTGGTTCCGGCGACGTCGGTAAATCTTTAGGCAAAGGTTTGGCGGCGATTGGCCATGACGTTATGATCGGGTCGCGCGCGCCCGATAGCGAAGATTTAAATAGCTGGAAAGAATCAGTTGGCCGCCGGGCGGCAACCGGCAGTGTATCCGATACGGCTGCTTACGGCGCGATGCTGGTGCTGGCCGTCCAATGGGCCGCCGTCGAAGAGGTTCTGCAGCAGGTCAGGCCGGCCAGCGGTGGCAAGATTGTGATAGACGTTACTAATCCGCTGGAGCTCAGCGAAACCTCGCCGCCCCGGTTAGCCATCGGCCACACAATTAGCGGCGGGGAAGTTGTCCAGCAACTTTTACCGGACAGCCATATCGTCAAAACCTTAAATATTGTCAACCACGCTCACATGGCCCAGCCTAAATACTTTGAAGGTACGCCGGTAATGCTGTACTGCGGCAATAACCCCTCGGCCAAAAAGAGTGTGGCTGGCGTCCTGAAAGCCCTCGGCTGGCATGACACTACCGATTTGGGCGACATCACCAAAAGCCGGCTACTGGAGCCGCTGTGCCTACTGTGGGTTAATTACGGCATGATAAATGATACTTGGGACCACGCGTTCGGTATTTTGAAGCGTTAATCATGCTGGTGTAGACTTTATGGTTTATAATACAACGCATAACTGGAGGACATATGGAAACCAACAAATCACCTAACAAGCTGGCCTTAAAGCTGGACTTACGCCTTGTTTGCTTATTGCTATTACTGATTATCGGCGGGATGCTGGCGGCTTGGCAGCCATGGAATGATAATAGTAAAAACAGTCCGAGGAAAATTACAATCACCGGCCAGGCCACTATCAAGGCCGAACCGGATCAGTACCAGTTTAGCCCCTATTACGAAAGGGACACTACGGCCGAAGTCACAGCCCTGAATGACCAAATTATCAAAGGCTTGAAGAATCTGGGCATACCAGACGGTCAAATTAAAAATAATGTCAGTAAGTATAACGGGCCTCAGTATTCACCCGAAGTACCTAGGGGCGACCAGGAAAAAGTGAATTTAAGCCTGACTATAACGCTGCCCGACAAGGACCTGGTCCAAAAAGTTCAGGATTACCTGCTGACAACCAACCCAAATGGCAGTATTACCCCTTATCCGAGCTTTAGTACTCAACAGCAAAAAGAGTTAACTGATAAGGCCCGTGACCAAGCCATATCTGACGCCAAGCAACGGGCTGATAAAACCGCCAGTGGCCTAGACGCCAAAATAGGTAAAGTTCTGGAAATCAACGAAGTCCAGCCGGGTGGCGGGGTATACCCTTATTCAAAAAATACTCAAGTAGCACCGTCAATAGCCATCGATGGCGGAGTAGCCGAAAGTTCAATTGTTGTTCAGCCGGGTGAGAATGAGTTCAGCTATAGTGTTATGGTAACGTTCGCACTCAAATAGGGCATGGCGGAGAGAGAGGGATTCGAACCCTCGGTACCCCTTGCAGGGCACACCGCTTTTCGAGAGCGGCACCTTCAACCACTCGGACATCTCTCCACTAATAGCTAGTTTAGCAGTTTAACTGGCGCAATAAAAAACAGCAGCCGATGAAGGCTGCTGTTTTTGTGAACGGGCTAGGACCCACACGAGGTGGCCCTGCAAAATGGCCTACGAGTTGGTAAATATATTACCAGCTGCGACGGTTGCTGTCGCCACCGCCGTTGCCGCCACCGCCGCCATATGGCTTGCGCTCACCGCGTTCGGCCATTGGGCGGGCTTCACGGACGACAATTGTACGGCCACCAACGTCTTGGCCGTCTAACTGCTTGATAGCAGCTGCAGCTTCGTCGTCTGTAGACATCTCAACGAAACCAAAGCCCTTAGAGCGGTTGGTGTCGCGGTCCATTACAACTTTGGCAGATGTAACGGTACCGGCAACTGCAAAAGCGGCTGCCAGATCGTCGTCTGTCATTGAGAATGGTAGCGATGCTACGAATAGTTTGTTTGCCATTTAGTGTGAACTCCTTGTGTCTTGCTGGGTAGGTAGCTGGTTGTACCAGTTGTCTGCTCCCGCCATACTCGACGTCTTGTAAATTTTATGTACCTAAGATCTTAATTGCAGCTTTTCCTAAGTTAGCATTTACTATAACATGCAACGATTGATATGCAAACAAGATTTTAAATATTTTGGAGGGCGATATTACCGGCGTGGGCGGCTGTAATCTCATCAATTTGGCGTAAGAGCTGACTGGCCGCTTCGGTGACTTCGGTCGCTCGGTCGTGGGCGGCCTCGGCGACGGCATCGGTTTGGTCTACCTGAGACTGATCGGCCTCACTACGAGCAGCCTGGCCGGTTTCGGCGTGGTGGGTTTTTGGCGGTGCGTATATGTGTCTTGGCATAGTAAGTACTTATGCTTATTTTTACACCCGGTTTAACCGGTTGTCAAATCTATTCGCAGGCGATGCCATCGTTGTCACGGTCTAGGCGTGAACTGTAGCCAGGCTGACCGCGCAATATAGGCGCGGCTCCGGCCTGACGGACAGCCGTGCAGTTGGCGTAATTTACCCCCGAGGCTAGAGCATCTGGGGTTCGGGTGAGCGGTACAGTTTGTTCGATAATCGGCTGGGGTGCAGGCGCGGAGGTTGCTTTGGGCACTGGGATCGGCTGGCTGCCACTACTGACGTTACCCTTGCAGGTGTCGTCCGCCCATAAACCTTTTTGTTCGGACTTGACCTGCGACTGAGACTGTCTAAACTGAGCCTGATATTTATACGGTGTACCGTAGGTATATTCAAGCGCGTAGCCCTCGGCGATCATATGTTGGTTAAAAAAGGTGCCATCTTCGGTGTAGACATAACGCAATAAGCGATTATATTTGTCGCGGTCGGCCTGGGTTTCATCGCGCTCCAGCCGGACTTTTTTGTTTTTGAGCAGTTCGGTTGCCCGGTTGGAGGCTTCACGGCCAAAACACTGAACTGGTTTGCGGGGATCTTTGGTTTCGGGGGTGTCGAGGCCGATCATACGGATTGTTTCCTTTTTGCCATCGATGTTTACTTTGATGGTATCGCCGTCGACTACCTGGGTGACCATATAAAATTGTTGGGTCGGTGGCGAGGTAGGGCTGGGGGCATTATTTTCTAGCTCGGCTTTAGCCGGTGGAGCGGTGTTGGTTAGCTGTTGATCTAGGGCGACTTGGGCCTGTTGGCGCTCGATCTTGGTGGAGGCGGGGATAGTATTATGGGCGGCCGTGGCCGATAACAGCAATAACGGCACTAAAAGTGCCGCCAACAACTTGCGACTGGTGCGCTGGCCTAGTATCCGGTTGAAATTTTGGGGGCGAAAAAAGGCGAATGGTATTAAAAACAGGGTTACAGCAGCTAGAGCACTAAAAGACACGTATAGCATGGCGCATCCTTGCATTTAGCTTAAGCCTTACTAATATAGCAAATTGTATGGCAAAGGTCATTAAGAAATCATGAAAGACTCGTTAGAAACTAGAACGTAAGCCACTCAGCGTCTTGAACTGCGCCCCGATTTTTAATGCGGATGCCCGGCTCGTCAGTGACTTGTCCAATTGTCTGGGCAATTAGACCGTGTCTGGCGGCTTCCGCCAGCACTTTAGCTGGTTCGGGAGTAGCAATAACCATACCCGGCCCCATATGCCACTTTCCATATGCTTTTCTGTCATCAAAGCCACGAAGGCGCTGCACATGTAACACTGCTGCTGGAGGTTGAATAGGGCTATCTATAGTTATGCCTAACCCTGGCGCTCTCAGTAGCATCCTGCCAAGCTTACTTGGTTGCCCGCCGCCAGTTATATGCGCCACACCTGTAATTTCAGCCGCCGGTTCCACTTGCAACACTCCTCCCTGTAAAATTCGGGTAAGTTTTGCATAGATAGTAGATGGGGTCTGCATGAGTTTGCCGAGTGAAATTTGACCCAACGAAAGTTCTACCTGATTTTGCCAGTCAGAGCCATAATGCTCTTCCATGGCGTTGCGGACATCACTAATTCCATTTGAGCGGAAACCGGGTTCTGCAAGACCGATAAGTGAATGACCAGCCTTTAGTTCTTTGCCAGTCAGTTTTCGATCTTTTCTGGTTGCAACAAATGCAACCCCACCCCAGTTATAGTTGAAGATACCGTAGCCACCAACTCTTTTACCTAGTTCTGCTATTTCTCCGCCAATTACAGCTACCCTGGCATCTTTAGCCGCCCTAACCATGCCTCCTGCCAGTTGATGCATGCCATTAATAATCAGTTCATCATTGTCGTTAAGTTCACGTACATCTAGAAGATTACCCACAGCTAAAACTTCGGCACCACTTGCTGCTGCATCGTCAATCACCATCGCAAACAAATCAAAAGCAGCTCCACTATGCTCATTTAGCCTTTCCGATATCTCCGGTTTAGTACCAATCCCATCTAATTGAAGTCCGTAAGTAACACCGCTTAAATAATCTCCGTCAATTTGCGGTGGACTTCCGAATGCAACACCAGTCATATCAAGCAGCCCGTCAGGGAGATTTGCGTATGTTAGCTCCGAGGCATTAGTAAAGAACTGGGACATTTTGTCACCAAGCTCAATGTTCACTTCCTGATACTTTACGCCTTCAGCCATTACATCTCCCTTGCATAGGTTACGATATTACCAAAGATGACATTTGCTGCGGCTCTGGCGGCCTCCGTGCGCACACGATGAGGGTGAAATGCAGCTACTGACCGTTCTGGGTGAGGCATCATTCCAAGTATTAGACCACTTGGGTCACATATGCCCGCAATGTTATCGACCGCACCATTTGGATTATTGGGATAGCCGACGGGTTCAGATAAGTCAGGGTTAGAGTATCGAAAAACGACCTGCCTATTTTCCGTCAGTTTACGGATGTCGGCTTCACTCCCAAAAAACCGACCCTCGCCGTGGGCTGTTTGCATTGGGATTGGTTGTTCTGCAAAATCTTCTGGACGTACAAACTTACAAGCCGACTGTCCGACTACTAAATCAATCCAACGACATTCAAAGCGACCAACTTCGTTGCTAGCAAGAGTTATTTGCTGTTTGCCGAGTGTACGATTTGGCAGTAAGCCAGTCCGTGCAAGTACTTGGAATCCGTTACAGTTACCAACAATAGGTTTACCTTTGTCAACGAAATCTTGTAGTTGGTCGGTTAAGTACGACGTAAGCTCTGTTGCCAGTACTTGACCCGACGCAATATCATCTCCGTACGAGAAGCCACCTGGGATTGCCAGCACCGCATACTGGTCAAGCCGCCGCTCACCACTACGCAATTGATTAACGTGTACTACCTCTGGTTCGGCACCAGCTACTCTAAAAGCATGTGCCATTTCTTCGTCACAGTTAATGCCATCTGTTTTTAAAACACATACTTCAGGGTTACTCATTAGTGAAAAATCCTTTTCATTGGTGCTTGCCAAGCTTGCTTTAGATCACTAACTTCGGCATTGAACAACGTCATATAGCCTTGTGAGTCCGAATATTGCTGTGCCGTTAAAAGCATATCGTCAGTAGTTGAGCCGAGGCTTTGTATTTCTAAACCCTCCATGCCATCTCGAAACATAAGGGCATAAATATTGACTGAGTCTGGAACTTCCACCACAAGACATCCGGCGGTTTCGCTGAATAAGAACGAATCTTGGTTTGCGACATTTGGCAATAGTAACTTAGCTCCAGCCTGTCCCCCAAAACACATTTCGGCAACCGTAGTGGCCACACCCCCCTCGCTTACATCATGACAAGCCAAAACTTGGCCTTCGGCTATAAGGGTTTGGACTGCACGAAGCGTAATAGGCAGCGCATCGACATCGACTGTCGGCACATTTCCGCTAGAACCATCTAGCACGTCATAATAAGTGCTACCGCCCATACCTGGGCTCATTTTGCCGATTAGGTAAAGTCTGCTATTGCCCGGGTCTTTAATGTCGCTCGTCATAGTCTTCTCTACGTCAGGAATACGACCAAATATAGACATTGTATAAACAGGGGGTATTTTGATAACTTGTCCATCTTTGCCCCGATAGGTTGATGATAAGCTGTCCTTCCCAGAGATAACGGGAAGTTTGAGCGTATGCATCATATCTACGGCAGCATCAACTGAGCGGTCAAGCGACCCCATAGACTCTACGTCAGGGAAGGGCCATATGTAGTTACCTACTGCCGCTGCCTCACTAATATCACCCCCAGCAGACACATAGTTTGCTGCTGCTTCAGCGATTGCCCAGACAGTTCCTTCGTAGGGGTCTAGTCGAACCAATATGGGATTCATACCGTGTGACTGCACTACGCCGTATGGCTTATCAAGCATGGGACGTATTACTAGAGCATCATTTGGTCCGTCTTGATTCACCCCACCAAACGGCGAGACAACATTACCGCCCTGAACACCGTGGTCGTACTGTCTAACAATAGGTTCTTTAGAACAGACGTTTCCGTGTGACAGAACAGCCTTAAATCTATCAATCCATTCCTGCTGATTCTGTGGACAAGCTGGAATAATTTCGGCTACAGTTTCCCGTTCCCAGTGTGCTTGCATAACTCGTTGAGGCAAACCATCAGACAAAAACTCGTAATCAAGTTCGGCGACATTTTGCTCACCGTAATTCACGGTTAGAGTCTGGCTGCCGTCAAACTCACCAAGCACAGTGGATTCAACATTATATTTACGACAGACAGCTAAAAACCCTTCTATATTATCGGGTGCAACTGCTGCAACCATACGTTCCTGGGACTCGCTAAGCCAGATTTCCCAAGGTGCTAGCCCAGGATACTTGAGTGGTGCTTTGCTAATATCTACCGTCAGCCCAATGTTTTCGCCAATCTCACCTATGGCCGAGGAAAAACCAGCTGCTCCGCAATCAGTTAGGGCACGAATAAAACCCAAATCTCTTGCCTCAATCAAAGCATCAAACATACGCTTTTCTTCAATCGCATTGCCAATTTGAACAGCACTAGAGTTAACGCTGGCTGTGCGGTCAGTCATCTCACCAGAAGAAAATGTTGCGCCATGAATACCGTCACGACCCGTTCTTCCGCCTATAATAACAACTAAGTCACCAACTTTGGGTTCGCCTTTCTCGGCCCGAAATTCAGGCAAGATTCCATATGCTCCAACTATTACGGTAGGTTTGGCCCTAAAGTCTTCGTGGTAGTGGACAGAACCGTTGCCGGTCGGAATGCCCATACGGTTTCCATAGTCACGCACACCTTGTACTACTCTACGCTGTAGATAATCTGGGTGTAGAGTGCCAGAAGGCAGCAGACTCTCATCAATGTCAGGTGGCGCAAAGCAGAACATGTCGGTAGATATAATTGTCTTGGCGCCTTGACCCGTTCCCATAATGTCACGGAACACACCGCCACTACCCGTCATAGCACCACCATATGGCTCTATAGCTGATGGGCTATTGTGTGTTTCTACTTTGCCGCAAATTGCCTGGCCGTCATAAAAACGTATTACGCCCGAATTATCACCAAAAGCAGATACTACTAAGTCGCCAAATTGTTCTTTGGCAGCTTTTTTAATTCGGCTATAAAGTGACCCCTTCTCAACACCGTCAACAACTACTTTTGCATTGAATGTTTTATGGCCACAGTGTTCACTCCAACGTGCAGCAATAATTTCAAGTTCGGCATCTGTTGGGTCGCGTTCAAGCTTTTTGAAATGTCTTTGAATAACGGCCATTTCTTCTGCATTAAGAAACAGCTTGTCTTTTGACAGCTCCATTAGCTCCGCATCAGAAGCCTCCCTGATTGGAACTATATTGACTGGACCTACCTCACCTTCAAAGGTTAGTGTAGACGGTTTATCGGTGACAACACGCTCGACAGTTTTGTTCATCAACAGTCGTCCAACCACGCTGTCAACCTGGGCAGGTTCTAAATTGCCAAAAAATGCGTACTCTGTTGATGAGCCAGCGGCTTGAGGATTAATTCCAAGGTCTTGTGCTGCCTTCATAATAGAAGTCGCTTCTGGGTTCATAACACCAGGCTTATGAGCAACCTCCACGACGTGGGGTGTTTCAAAGCCAACTGGCTGGTTTAGGCTATACTGCTCGCTGACTGGGTCGGTAAAAAGCTGTTCTGCAAGGGTACGAGCCTCTTCTTCACTGACTCCTTGAACACGATATACTCGTGCAGTTCGAACTGCTTCTATGCCGATCAAACCCATTGTGCGCTCTGCTTCTTGCCGAACTTCGTGGCCGGTTGGGTCGCCGTCAATAGGCGTAACTCTAATCTCGTGAATTGCCAAGATAACCTCCTTGTTCCTGCAAGAACTTACCTAATGCATACGGTAATACTGCCTTTTCTACTATTTGCACACGGTCAAACAAACTTTGCGCCGTATCACCATCCATTACTTCTACCGGATGCTCCGCAATCTTCGGGCCTCTATCGATACCATCAGCAACCAGGTGCACGGTATGTCGTGATCTGGAAAGGCCAAGCTCTAGGACTCGCTTAGAAGTATGTATACCGTGAGTATCTTCTGTTTCAGGCAACGGTCCAGGGTGTGTATTGGTCATCCTTGCTTGATAAACGGATGTGTAGTCTGGCCGCCAACCATACTCTTCAATGAGTTCACCCCTCACCATTTTCATATAACCCATTAAGGCAACGTGAGCAAAGCCACCATTACTGACTCGCTCACATATGGCGGCTGACTCAGCAAGCGTTTGCCCACGACCAACGTTACCGTCAGGGTGTGTTCGTCCGCTTATTTCTATAACTTCAATATCGAGACCGTAAAGAGTATTAAGTCTGGCGGTCCTTGCAAAAATACCAGCTTTTTCGGGCGGGTTATTACATACAATTAGTCCGACTTCTGCCGCCACACGATCATCTTGAGTAGCGTGGATAAACGCCTCAGCAGTTGAGCCACTTCCTGAGGCTAATATAGCAATAGTTGGCTGGTGTTGGCGCTTACTCATGATAGTTAGTTTTGATTATAAACACCTCTTGTTTAAAACCAAAGCATAAGCCTGTCAACGTGCTGAATGAGGTTCAAATTGGCTTCGCCTTCAACTTTAGACATTGCTCGGCCTTCGTCCCACTTGTGATACTTCGGACAAAAAAGCTTTCTTGAGGCTCTTCGTCTAGAACGGTGTAGCGTACTGGCTGAGGCTAGAACCTTACTGACTAACAGCTAAACAATTACCTAGCTTATCCAGAAAGTCATTTTCGTCGGAATATTCAATAATATCTGAGGTTACAAATTTCAGAGAACTTGAAAATTTAGATGTAAGTTTGTAAAAACAAATGATTGGTATATTTTGAGCTTCTGCCCAACCGAGTTCAATGCCTTGACCAGTTGATGCATAGGAAACCTCTGCGATTAACAAATCAACTTTCTGTATTACTTCTTTGGATTTCACATCTATGTTCACTGTGTCATGCGGAAAATATATTTGATGCTGTATGTTTAGTTGAGACTGCTTTAAAGGCTCGTACAACTCTGAATTAAAGTCGAAGCTACTAGAATGTGACAAATATATTCTCATGGTATTACGATTATACATGTACCGCTAAAAGCCTAGATATAGTTGACAGGGCGAAATGGTTCGAGCGTCCAATCCGCATAGCATGATACCCGAACTGTTTGTACGGATTGAAAAAGTTGTTTTCGGAAATGGTGTAGCATACTGGCTGAGGTTAGAACCGAATTAATGCAACTAGACCCGATATAAAGATCGCATTGTGCTATTCAGCTAACTGACGGAGTGTCATAGTTGTTACTTGTTGCACTTGCTTTTCGAAATGTGTAAGCATTACTGCGCCTGCTACAATTACGGTTTCTCTTTCTAGCGGCGTGAGGCCAGACTGCTGGTCGTGGTTTCTGCGGCCCCACAATCTGTCGCCTATTGTTTTAGGTTGCCTATCGGGTCTGAATTCTGGTGTTTCTTTTTTTTCTAATGATAACTTGCCCAGCAAAGTTCTCGAGGACAAACTGATAATCTTTCCGTGGCGGCCTTGTTCTAATACTACGGCTGCTAAAGGTTCCCTGTCATCAATTTCTGATAATATTGCATCCAGTAGACCGGTTGGATAATCCTTGGATTCAGGTAGGCATGCATTGACAGCCGGTCGTAGCCATTCATCCATCATATGACTTGAAGTTCGAGCATCGTAATCTCCAAGCTGGGATACCGTAGATAAGTTTCCTTGGTCTACTATCACTCCTGTATAGCCCAATACTTTACCGTCAGAATCGCCTTTATAGGGTGTGTAGGCCAGTGGAGATACGGAAATCGTGAGGTATTCGTTAACTCCACCAACATGCCGTAAAGCTGTTAAGTCGGATTGATTAAACACACCAATTTCTTTAGACATTACTAAACTATATCACTATAATCACATAAAAGCAAATCTGTTGAACTTTACATAAAAAATCTCCTCGAATGAGAAGCCCTTTATAGTACTTATGCTTGGTGTAGCATATTGTCCGAGGTTAGAACCAAGCTGCTATCAATGGCGGATTGAATTGTAGAAGAATCTACGAATTATGGTTATCAGGAGAAACGGGAGGGATTGCTGATGTGATGTCATCAACTCTTTGCTGGATAGCTTCTTGTCTATGGGCTATTGATATGCGCATCCCTGCTATGCTTACTGCACTTTCAGGTGCTATTTTGTGCATACGTTCTAGCATTGCTTGAGTTTCGGCGGGAAGTTGGTCGTGGCCTGGTAATGGCCATTCCGGTTGCTGGTTTGTACACTGTTCGGACATGGTTTAACATTAGCATATTATTGCTAAATATGCAATAATAAGATTAATAAAAAGTAATACTTTTAAATAAAGTTGCTATCATACTGCTTATGCTTGGTGTACCCGACAGGATTCGAACCTACGACCTCCGGCTCCGCAAGCCGGCGCTCTATCCAGCTGAGCTACGGGTACATGTGTCAATGTAACAGGGGAGATAGTAACATAATTAAGGCTGGCTGACCAGACTAGAAGCGCAATTTGTGCATTAAGCGGTCGATAGGGTCATTGGGGGCATCGTGTAATGGTAGCGTTAGACCGAATAGATCGACTATGGCGTCCTCTTTCTCGGGCGGGTAATACAGGCTGAGGGTTGGCATAAAACGTTGCAATGGCAGTAGTAAAATTGAGCGAATTGGGCCTTCCTCGACAACCGCAAAATATTTAAATGACTGGAGGGGATGGAAGCGATTGCCTATAGTCAGGCCGGCTTCATCCAAATGATATTGCAAAATCCGAGGTTTTCTGACGGCAAATACTGCAAAGACAATGGCAACGAATGCAATCACGGCAGTTGCAACCTTGTCCCTAGTGAACAAGTAAACTAACGCGCTAATAACTGCCGCGCCGCCAAACAATGATACAAACCATAGCGGTGATTTGTCGTGAGCAATAAATTCAGAGGCCGTCCACATTAGAGCGGTCGGTTGGGGCGGCTGTTCGCCGTCCTTATATTGCCATGCGTTAGCCGGGGTATCTGGAACGTAAAAACTGCCCTCAGCGGGCTGCGGGGCATAATCGCCCGGGTTTTCAGTGCCATTACCACCTGGTTGCATAAGCGTATTGTACACGATTATACCTGCCACGGTAAAATTTATAGCAATTTATCAGTGATGAACCGATAGTGGCTACGGATTTGGCGGAGGAGGAGGGATTCGAACCCTCGCAGAGACTTGCGCCCCTCTAACGATTTAGCAAACCGTCCCCTTAAGCCACTTGGGTACCCCTCCGTATTGCCGATTGACGCTTGTTGTTACAGGCGCTCGTGTGGCAGTGCTGGCGTCACTTGGCGGAAGAGGAGGGATTCGAACCCTCGGTACCATTGCTGGCACGCTGGTTTTCAAGACCAGTTCCTTCAACCACTCGGACACCCTTCCGTATCTAAATTGTAAAGTGATAGCAGGGGTGATTATACCAGTAATCGGCCTTAGTTTACAACTTATGGGCAAAAACGGCCGCCCTAACCGACAATGCCCCTTTCTGGATCAGCAGTTTGGCGCAGGCTTCCAAACTGGCACCAGTTGTCAAAACGTCGTCCACCAATAAAATGTGCCTGCCCAGTACAGATTTGGGGCTAGTGACCCGGAATGATACCCCGGATTGGGTTTGGCGCTGCTGACGGCTGGCCCCAACCTGGCGCAGCTGGTTTGTTTTGGCTAATGTCGGTTTGTAGGCCAAACCGCGCTGGCTGGCTAAGGCGCTGGCTAGCAGTGCGGCCTGGTCGTAACCACGCTGGCGAATACGGCTGGTGGCGGTCGGTACATTTGTAATAAGTATACTAGTGTCCAAGGCCGGCAGGGTAGTGTTTAGTCTACGGGCCATTGTGGCGGCCGCTGCACGGGCTCTGTCAAATTTTAACCGCTGGACCAGTTGGTTGGCCGGGCCGTCATACAAACAGCCGATATGAACCGACTTGAGGCTTGATCCGGGGGCACACTCAGAGCAGATAGCACTGTTTTTGGTCTCTTTTTTGCAGATATAGCAGAACGAGGGCAGTAAAATGAGTTTATTTTGCTGGCAGTCACCACACAATAAATCGCCTTCAAGGCCGCAGCCGATGCAATTGTGCGGGGCAACCACCCCTATTAATTTGTCTAATAAATGCATGTTGTAATTAAAGCGTTGTAAATAGTCAATATTTACATTGCACCCCTTATTTATAATAAGTTATACTAATGAGTAACAAAAATTGCAAATTATATGAAAAATAACTATTTTTGGAGGGTAACACTATGGCTCGACGTAGCCGAGACGACGATCTTCTGATGGAAGATGAACTAACTGCCGCATTTTTGGGCGAAGACGAAATGCCGGCCGACGATAGTCCCGGTACTGCAGTCACTCAAACTGAAGACGAATGGGATGAAGGCGACGACCTACCGGGCCAACTAGCGGTTGATGTTTACGAGACCCGGGAACGCTTAGTTGTTAAAGCCCGTACAGCCGGTGTCAATAAGCACGAGCTGGATGTTAGCTTTTCTGATAATACCCTTAGCATCAAGGGCACGCTATCGGCCAACAACGAAGACGGCGTCGAAAATTACTTCGTACAGGAGTGTTACTGGGGCGAGTTTTCCCGCAGTATCGCACTGCCGGTACCTGTCAAAGAAGACGAGATAGAGGCTGGCTTGATTGACGGCGTATTGACGATATCTTTTACCAAGGTTAAGCAAGATACTGTTAAGAAAATCGAAATTTCCTAACCGGCCTGCACCAAATTATTAAAACCCCTCTTAATTGAGGGGTTTTAAGTGTTAGTTGAAATTGTCGCCCTGAGTGGCCTGGTTCAACACGAATCGGACGATGACTTGGGCTAGGGCAACGATGATAAGGCCGACGATAGCGTAAAGGATAGTGTTTTTGGCGTTGGTGACGTTATTAGAGTCGCCAGAAGATGTTATGTATTTGAGGCCACCAATGATGATGAAGATGACCGCAATAACTCCCACCACCAGTGACAGGATGTTGATTATACTAGTTATGAGCGCCTGGAAGCGCTCGGTGTCCCCAAAAGTGTCAGCGCAGCCACTGAGCGTGCTTATATCCAGACTAGTGCCTTGGCATAAACGTTCTTGGATGCTGGGCGGGCCGGCATCTTGAGCCCGGGCTACAGCCGGCACCATAGTTGGCATTGCTATCAAAGACAGCAGGCCAACTATAGTGACTAATTTTTTAAATGTATAGAACAAACTGTTAGGCCTTTCATAAAGTTACTATATTTATATCATTATCAATAGATTGACGATATACAATAACTATCAAAGGCTGGGTAGTTTAGGTTGCTAAGGGGTACCAACGGCGCTGTTCAACACGAATCGGACGATGACTTGGGCTAGGGCAACGATGATAAGGCCGACGATAGCGTAAAGGATAGTGTTTTTGGCACTGGTTACGTTGTTGCTATCACCACCGGAGGTTATGTATTTGAGGCCACCTATGATGATGAAAATAACGGCGATTATACCAACTATCAGGGAAAGAATATTTATAATAGTGGTAATAAGCTGTTGGAAGTCGGTTTTATCATCGGCTGTTTCGTTACAACCAGTGTTTGTTTCAATATCTAGGCTAGTGCCTTGGCACAACCTTTCCTGAATACTTGGCGAGTGAGAGCCTGCGAAGACGGTTGCCGGTACCAGTACTGGTACAGCGAACAGTGAAAACAGCCCGAGGCTGATGATGAGGTTTTTTACTATCTTTAACATTTTGAAATACCTTTCTTAACTTTTTCGTATAACTGTATTAGTTTATATCATTTTGCGGAGGGGGAGGCAAGCATAAAAACTATCATCTTGTGGCTTGGTTCAGCACATACCGGACGATAACCTGGGCCAGGGCCACGATAATCAGGCCGACAATGGCGTAAAGAATGGTGTTTTTGGCACTGGTGACGTTGTTACTATCACCGCCGGAGGTTATGTATTTTAGGCCGCCAATTATCAGCACAATAACGGCTATGATGCCGATTACTAATGACAGAACGTTTATAGCGGTCGTCACTACCTTATTTAGGCCACCAGCCGCGGCCTTCGAGTCACACGAGCCAGTGCCCAGGCTGACGCCCTGGCAGGCATCTTCACGGGCGGCATTGAAGGCGCTGCCTTGGGCAGATACGGAAACCGGCACAGCCAAAAATGCCACCCCCAGCAATAGCGCCGAAACTGCTAAAATTACTCGGTTTAGTTTGGTTTTAATAAACTTCATACTTGATCCTTATTATCTGCTTAATACAAAGCTTACAATTACTTGTGCAAAACCGACGACTAATAGACCGACTAGTGCGTACAGAATGGACCGTCTGGCCTTAGCAACAGCGTTGGAATCCCCGGCCGATATAATGAGCCTCAGCCCGGATATAATAATAGCAAAAATCGCCACCACCCCTATCACCAATGAAAATATTTGAATCACCCGGGTAATGACACCGTTGGGCCCGACCAACGGGTTGTCGGAGCTTTTGGAGGCATCGCTTTTGCAAACAGTCGAATCTTTAATGTTGTTATTTTCTTTTATAGCCCCGTTGCAAACCGGGCTTAATACCTCGACGGCCTTAGCTGGGGTAGCTTGAAGTATGAACCCGGCCACCACAACCAGCAGGGCAGCGACTATTAAACGCCGCATTTTATACATTCCCAATCGTGAATTCAACAATAACTTCGGCGCTGATGGCTATTAGCAGGCCAATAATGGCATATAAAATTGTCTGACGAGCTTTGGCAATTTTTTCGGGCTCGCCCTCGCTGGCCACAAACTTAAACCCACCATAGACCACAAACAACAGTGCCAACCCGCCCAGCACGCCGAACACTAGTTGCAATAGTACTACTTGGGACGCCTGGTTGGCGGCTACATTTGGCAGGAGAGTGTCGCAGCCGGCGGCCGCATTTGACGGGTCACAATTCCTGACGACTTGGGCCAGCTTATCTATAAATAGGCTCATTTCTAAAACCTTCCTGCTGCGAATGATACGACAACCGTCGATACTATTGCAATCACCAGGCCAATCACAGCATTGAGCATGGTACCCCGGGCCTTGGCGATTTTATCTGGCTCACCGCGGCTAATTATGAGCGTAACTGCGCCGTATATAATAAGCGCAATCGCGGCTAGGGCGGCTACCCTGAGTAAAATTTCAATAACGGCCGCCACGACCAGCCATATATCGTTGAGGGCTGCAATTTTTGGTGAGCAGGTAATATTGCCGTCTGCGTCTTTGAGGGTGTCGTTGTTGGCTAAGTACTTGTACCAGGTCGGAAAGCCAAAAAAACCGGGTTCGCTACAGGCGGCGGCAAAGTTTTGTAAAAAGCCGGGTGTCGTTATAATCATTTAGAATAGCCCTCCTGGAACCAAGAAGTTAAGTGCCGCAAACAGAAATATGTAAGCCAATAAGGCTATGCCGACAGAATATAGTTTTTTAATAGCCTCGGCCGTTTTGTTAGGGTCGCCGCGCGAAACCGTAAACTGGATACCGGCAATAATAGTGCCTATAATGAGTATAAGCCCCACACCGACCGACAAAAAGCGGGTAATAGCCAGAAAGAAATCGGTGATGGCGTTTTGGCTGCCGTTACAGCCGAAGTCGAAGCGTGTGTTAATAGCCCTTGAACCGCCGGCTCCGCCACATTTGTTATCGCCATTACCGGCACCAAAGGCCGATTTTAGACCCTCGCTTTGCTGCTTGTTTGCAGCCGCTTCCTGCTCACGGCGATCCTGCTCGTCGCAGGCTCTGGGTGAGCCACAAGCTGGTTGAGCGTAACCTACTTGCGGGGTTGTAATGAATATAGTAACCACTAAAGCCAGCGCCAGTAACGACAGCCCAGGTAGTGAATAGAATTTAAACGTTTTTGCCATAAGTTTCATTTAATTTTTACTATACTGCGTTTTTAGTTTTTTACAATTAATTAAGCTTGTGCTAAATGTACCACGATAAGCCATTTAAAGCTATATTTTTCACTTTTATGGTGCTATAGTTTGATAAAGGTTATGCGCAAATTATATTCAAAACGGTTGGTGGGGTTATTTTTACTTGGCGGGTTTTTGATATCCGTTCTAGGGACTATTATTCTGCCCGCCCAAGCATTGGCTGCACCCAATATAGCCATAAAGTCTATTAATTATGCAACTATAGAAGTAACGCTTAGCGGTAACACTGGTGGGTTTGAAGAGCAGGGCGGTATTTATAGCCTGACTGAAGAACTTATTACGGAAGGTGGCGTAACGGGTGGTGGCAAATATTTAGTTTTTACTCCAAAAGGTGCTCAAAGCAATAACGATAACTGCATTCCATCTGTAAAAATTAGAATTGGTGATAATGGTATTACAAATAGCAACAAGGGCCAAGTGACTTTAAAGGAAGGCTCGAACAATCGCTGCAACAAAATACCAAGCACCGTAACTGTGTCCAATCTCCAAAATGGTTCATATACTTGGTTTAACTGGGTCGATGCTGGAAGGATTGAACCTGTAGGGTTTTTGCCATATAGGACGGGTGGGGCGGTAAATACGATCAAGCTCACGAAGCTCAGTATTTTGAATAAAGAAGCTGCCAATAATCTTTTTAAAGACGGGCTAGATTGCCCTAACTTTTTGGATAAATTTAACGGCAAGGGATCCGCCACCATTCATATGTGGAGCCAGGGCGGTAGCGGTGGGTGTGAGGACGATTATAAGCTCGTTGAAAATATCCGGATCGGTAATCCAATTAAAGCCGACCTGCCGGCCGGGCAAGGCCAAACAACAACAAACGGCTTATCTTCAGACGGTTCACTGAATACTGGTCCCGGTGAAGGTGCCGACTGCGACGCCAGCGGCATTTCACTATCATGGATTATCTGCCCGATTAATGACGGCTTGGCTACAACGTCAAACTTTATTTATGAGAAATTAGTCGTCCCACAACTAGAAACAAACGTACTGAAGCTTAGCAAAACTGGCGAAAAAACTGATGGAATTATAGACGCCTGGGCTAGTTTCAGAAACATCGCTAACGTTTTGCTGGTGCTATTTATATTGGTTGCAATATTCGGACAAGCCCTAGGCGGATTTTTGGATGCTTATGCTATAAAGAAGATTGTTCCTCGTGTTCTTATTGCTGCAATAATGATCAACTTATCTTTGTATTTAATGGTTGCGCTGGAGGACATATTCAACTTGCTGGGCAATGGTATGCGCGATTTACTACTAGCGCCATTCGGTAATTCTCTTGTTATAGAGCCGGGGTTTAGCTCGCAGCTTTTTGCAGGTGCCGCAGCGGCACCGACTGCAATAGGTTTGATATTTGCCCCTGCTGCGACAGTTGGTCTTGCCGCTTCTGCACTGGGTGCGATATTGCCTTTCTTCTTATTATTTATTCTACTCCCTTTAGTACTCGCAACTATAAGTGTCTTTTTAACACTAATAATTAGGCAGGGATTAATTCTTTTTTTGCTGTTAATGGCTCCAATAGCATTTGCGCTTTTTGTTCTACCCAATACGGAAAAATATTTCAAGCAATGGTGGAGTTTATTAATCAAGGCTCTTATGGTGTTTCCCATAATAGCTGTATTCATTACAATGGGAGAAATCCTTGGTGGACTGACAGCAAGCGCTAATCCCAACTTTATAGGTGATATAGCCGGATTGATAATAAAAATAATTCCACTATTTTTGATACCATTTGCATTTAAGTTTGCAGGAGGAGCAATAGCTACCTTGTCTGGGGCTATATCTGGAATGGCTAACAAAGGGGGGGGGTTTATTAAAGGTAACCCTAACCTTCCAAATAGCCTTCAGAATAGAATAAAAGGCTCGACTGGAAAGAAGCTTACGGATGCGCGTGGTTTATATGGGGCAGCCTTGGATAACCCCAATAGTGGGCGGTTCACGCGTAGGGTAGGCCGAATGGTGGGTGGTGGCGCAGCAACGTCAGAATCACAAGGCTATCAATTGAAAGAAGCCTCTGATAGGGCGGATGCTGCTTGGTCTAAGAGTGACGATTCTTACGCAAAAGCATCTACCATAACTCCTTCAATGATGCGCCGCTTTAGAGAAGAAGGCGGAGTTTTAGAGGCGGATGGGACGACAACTGGCGAGCGCTACCAAACGCGCAGAAATGACAAAGGACAGCTATACGAACAATTTGCTGCAGCAGATGGAACCTTTTTTGATGCAGGAAAGATTGCAGAGGGTAGAAGATACTATAACACGGCAGCCGAAAAGCAGGCCAATTTCTCAAGACTTATAGAAAAAACTGCGCCAATGGATGAGGCGACCCAGGATAGGGTCTTTGATGATTGGATTGACACCGCTAATGATCTGGGACTTGATAGTAAGACTGCGACTGGTAGATGGCAAGGTATATCTATACCTTTCAAATCTAAACGGGCAGATTTAAGAAGAATGGGTATTAGTGGCGAAAAGGGTAGTTTAGTGAGGGGCAAAGTTAATACTCAAGGTCTCGTTACAGAATTCGCTGATATGCAGCAGGGCGAGCTTGTAGCCCAAGGACCAGGTACCTACCAAAATCTGGCTGACGGAATTATAGAGGCAAACATCCCGACTGTTCCTGTATCCGAGGCTGCGGCCGTAGCAAATCAAAAATTACGTGTTTCTGCTACCCAATCATTCCACAACCTCGAACGTTTTGTGAATGGCGCTGCCTCGCTTGATCCTGCGGTCATAGCACGTATGGAGGCCGAGCGGGCCCAAGCAGGAGCAGAAGCTACTCCGGGTCAACAACAATTCGCTACATCTTCTAGCGCGGCCGCAAAAAATGCTGATGCTGCACGCAAAGCTTATCAAAAGATTGTCAATACTCCTGGCCTTGTGGACCAACTCAGAGATACTTACAGAAATATAAACGACATAACTTAAGTTGTGTATTGAAATGAAAAATATATAACCCATGGCAACCTACAAAGTAATCCAAGACATCGAAGCCGACGACAAGCTACTCGGGCCATTGACGCTGCGGCAGTTCATATACGCCGGTATTGTGCTGGTGTCAGGGTATATTGCCTTCCGGTTGGCGTTGGTCCAGTGGTGGCTGGCCTTTCCGTTTTTGCCGCATATGATACTGTTTGCGGTGCTGGCGGCACCTTTTGGGCGCGACCAGCCGTCCGAAACGTGGCTGTTAGCCAAAATTAGGTTTTCGCTTAAGCCACGGCGGCGGATATGGGACCAGGTCGGGGCCAAAGAGTTAGTTACAATAACCGTCCCCAAAACCGTCGTCAAGCACCTGACCAACGGGCTGAGCCAAGATGAGGTTAGGAGCCGGCTCAACGCCTTGGCGTCGACCATTGATAGCCGTGGCTGGGCTGTCAAAAGTGTTAATGTCAACCTCAACACGCCTGTTTATGGCCAAACTATGCCCCAATCTGACCGTCTAGTTGACCCCAGTATGTACCCGCAGGAAGTGCCCAATTACGACGTTAATGCCGCCGATGATATCATGGATGCCCGCAATAACCCGACAGCCATGCAACTTGACTCTATGATCACCGCCTCGACCGAGGCCCACCGCGAGAAACTTGTCGAGCGAATGCAAACTGGCGGAGCGCCGCCACCTACGGCCCAGCAATGGTTTAACCCTCAGCCACCACAGGTAGCGTACTCTGGCGCCACCTACGCTACCCCTAGCGTATTACCGGAAATATCACCGGCCGAAGAACAGGCGCTACTAACTAAATTAAAGTCTGCCGATACGACTGCCGTTCAGCCTTATGGGCACCTCCGTACGATTCAGCCGATTGGGCAGGCACCACCACCCATAGCCCATAAGCGGCCTATCAGGGGGCATGCCAAAGCGCCCGAACCTATCACCATCACACAGCCCGCAACACCGATGCCCAAACCAGTCCAGCTAGCCGTGACACCACCCAGTGACCCTGCTATACTTGAACTTGCCAGTAATGATGATTTGAACGTCGCCACCATTGCCCGCCAGGCCCATAAGGCAAAACTCCAGGACGGCGAGGTGACAATATCATTACATTAAAACAAGTTTTATTTTACGAGGGTGGGCAGTTAATTTTTTATGGATCCTAATACTCAATTTACCAATAATCCGGCTGGCAACCCCGGTTATGCGCCGGCGCCACCCCAAAACTACGGCATACCGATGCAGCCGGCAGCTGCTATTGGCGGAACTATGCCGACCGGCCCGGGGCAGGCGGGCAATGCGGCCGGCAAAAAATCCAACCAAAACAGCACTCAGAACACTTTACAGATAGCTGAAATCCGCGACGGCATAGTAATTATGAACGACGGCTCTTTTAGGTCGGTTGTGATGGTTAAGTCGATTAACTTCGACCTGATGAGCCCGACCGAGCGCGAAGCCGTCGAGTACAGCTACCAGGGGTTTTTGAACTCGCTGTATTTCCCAATCCAGATTTTTATCCGCTCGCAACGGGTCGATATCCGGCCATACCTGGAAAAACTCGACAAAATTCGGTCCGAACACGACAATATGCTGCTAGCTTTACTGATGGAAGATTACATTAACTACATTGACGTTATGAGCCAACAAACTAATATTATGGACAAGCATTTTTATATTGTGGTGCCATTTTTCCCGCACGAAGCAATGGAAAAGGGCTTTGCCCAAAGCAAAAACTTTTTTACTGGCCTGATGGGGCTGCTTAACACCGCCGAAAACAGGGTTGTTATCAACGAAGCCGACCTGGCCAAAGCCAAAGACGAGCTGCGTAACCGCGTCCAGGCCATCCTCGGTGGCATGCAGCAGTGCGGCGTCCAGGGTATCCCGCTGGACACCCAGGAGCTGATTGAGTTGTACTATGACACCTATAACCCCGATACGGCCACCCGCCAACAGCTCAAAAACTTTGACGACATGACAGCGCCGGTTATTTTGAAGGGTGAGGGCATGGCAGCCCAGCCAAACTTAGAGCGAGGACTGCAGTAATGGTCCACTTATTAGCTGCAGGGAGGTGCACCTAATGGCACTCGGTAAAAACAAGCAAACAGTTGACCCGGTCGCCATTGCCCAGGCCCAGCAAGCCCGTGAGCAGGCTGAAGTCGCGGCCGCTTTCCAAAAGGGCATAACGGCGCTGCGGGACTTTATTGCCCCTAGCTCGCTGATATTCAGTAGCAGCCACTTTGAACTGGGTACCCGCTTTGCCCGAACCTACTACGTCTATGGCTACCCGCGCCAGATCTACACCGGTTGGCTGTCGGGCATGGTCAACATTGACGAGGTGATTGACTTGTCGATGTACATTTACCCGGCCGACAGCCAGGTCGTTCTGGAAAACCTGCGCAAAAAGGTCGGACAGCTGGAAGCCGGCCGCCAGATTGACGCCGAAAAAGGCAAAGTTCGTGACCCAGCCAAAGAAGCCGCCATACAGGACGCCGAAGAAATTCGGGACAAACTGCAGGTTGGCGAGGAACGCTTTTTCCGGTTTGGGATGTACTTTACCATTTACGGCGGCAGTATGGACGAACTGGAGTTTATCGCCCACAAAGTCGAGTCCATGCTGGGCCAGCAGCTTATATTTTCCAAGCCAGCCAGCTCACAGCAAGAACAGGGGCTCAACAGCGTGGTGCCACAACTCAAAGACGAATTGCAAATCCGGCGCAACTTCAGTACCGGCGCCCTCAGCACCAGCTTCCCGTTTACTTCGGCCGATCTGACCCAGGACACCGGAATAATGTATGGCATTAACATGCACAACAGCGGTTTGGTTATTTTTGACCGGTTCAGCCTGGAAAACAGCAACGCCGTGGTGTTTGCCAAATCTGGTGCCGGTAAATCTTTCACCGTCAAGCTGGAAGCCCTGCGCTATATGATGCTGGGCGTCGAAATCTTTATTATTGACCCCGAAAATGAATACCAGCGAATGGCCGAAGCTGTTGGCGGTGCCTATGTGCGCCTGAGCTTGAACTCGCCAACTCGCATCAACCCGTTTGATTTGCCAAGAGTTGTCGACACCGAGGAGGCCGACAACGCCCTGCGGTCTAACCTAATCACCCTACACGGACTACTGCGCCTGATGATGGGTGGCGCCCAAGCCCAGATGGCCGGCGGCAACGGCGCGATTATGCCGGCACTGAGCCCGAGCGAAGAAGCCGACCTCGATGCCGCCCTAATAGAAACTTACGCCCGCCTGGGGATTACCAACGACCCGCTAACCCACGCCAGCGAACCGCCGACTATTATTGACCTGTACGATACGCTATTACACATGGGCGGCAATGGGCCCCAATTGGCGCAAAGGCTACGCAAATACACCAGCGGTACATTTGCCGGTATATTCAGCACTCAAAGCAACATTGATATTAACAACCCGCTGGTTGTGTTCAACATCCGCGACCTGGAAGACGAGCTGCGGCCGGTTGCCATGTATATTGTCCTTAACTTCATATGGAACCGCACCAAAGCCGACCAAAAACGCCGCCTGTTGATTGTTGATGAGGCTTGGCAGTTGATGAAATACGAGGACTCGGCTAACTTTTTGTTTTCTTTGGCAAAAAGGGCCCGCAAATATAACCTGGGCATTACCACCATAACCCAGGACGTCGAGGACTTTATGGGTTCACGGATGGGGCGGGCAATTGTAGCCAACGCTTCTATGCAGATCCTGCTCAAGCAATCGGCGTCGGCAGTTGACGTGCTGAGTGACACCTTTAAACTGACCAGCGAAGAAAAGAAACGCTTGAGCCAGTTCCCGGTCGGGCAGGGCTTATTTTTTGCCGGCCAAAACCACGTTCATATCCAGATTGCCGCCAGCCAGACAGAAACCGGACTTATTACCACCAACCCGGATCAGGTGCGGTCCATCGAACAAGAGGGCGAGTTCAACCAAGGCGGTACGATTGATCTGCAGAACCGTTTGACACCTGGTTCATAGCCAGCATAAGCATGTTATAATAGATTCTAAGAGAGTTGCTGAGGAAACAATCAATTGACAAAGGTATATGACGACGAGCGGGTGCAGCCCCGACAAAACGAATCCGGTAGCGAGCAAAAACCCGCCCCTAAGGCGGTTGATGACGGCCAACAAGCCGGCTATGACCGCGAGTTAGATGGAATTGAGCAAAACTATGGCAAAACAGCGGACGAGCCAGATTATTCTAAGCCCCAGAATGATGAAGAGCCGTTAGATAAAGCCGGGCTGGGGCAGGCCGAGGACCAGGCTAGTGACCAGGTAGGGGATGGTTATACGGATGACGCTGGGGGTGGTGGGCTAAAATCACGATTATCGGCGCTCAGTGGGCGTAAACAGAAAGCCATCGGCGGCGGTTTAATTGGTGGGGCGGTTGTAACTGCTTTAGTATTCATCGCCGGCATTGGCACCGGGCCATTTCAGTCGATTTATTGGGGCCAGGTACTGGCAAAGTCTTTTATGGGCCGTAACAACGAAGGTGGGAACAGTCGGACATCGAAGTTTCTTCTATACAAGGCGATTGGCAGCGCCCAGTTGGGTCGCCTTGGAGTCAGTGGCAATATTATTGCCAACCGTTCAGAAAAACGATTAAATAATAACGTCGGGCTGGAGTCAGACTACGATACCAATGGCCGATTAAGAAGTTACAAAATACTTGACCCTGCCAAGGCCGCCAGTACAATTGAACAATTAAAAGCTGCCGGTTATGACGTTTCGGCCGACGGCACCCGAATAGACCTGCCACGTGGTAAGGGCGCAAATTATAAAACATCCCGGGTGATTAGTCGGTTAATCAACAGTAACGCCGGTTACCGGTTTGGGCTAACCGGTGAAATAAGCTCTAGATTGTTAGAAAAACGGGGGGACGTTGATTTTAGCCCCCTTAAAAAATATTTACGTAATAAGGCCGATACACGGGCTCTTAACCAGGAAGAAAAAGACCAACAAGCTGAGGCTGACCGGAAATACGAGGAAGAATTGAACCGTAGATTAGGGTTAGATACTGAAGAGAGCCCAAATAGTGACGTTGCAAAGAAAAAGCGAGAACTCAAACTCAAATTACTTAAAATAGGTGGTGGCGCCGCTGGGGTAGTACTGGCGGCTTGCGTCGCCAGCGAAGTAAATGACCTGTTCGGCGATCAAGACAAAGAGAATCAACGTCAAATTCTACGTAGAGGTATGTCAGTCGAGACTATAGGAAGTCAAATCCAAAGCAATCAGGATGTTAACGTAGACGCCGTTAGAATTGCCAGCAAACCTTATTACGATGAAGTTAACAAAACTAGCATCAACCAATCGGCGGAGTATCAGAAAGAAACCGGCAAGGAAGTAACGGGCAAAGGCCTAGACCCAGATTTCTACCCAAACTCTAACGGTGATAATAAAAATCAGGTATTTAAGACAGTCGACGAGATTCCTGCTTTTGGTGGAACCTGTAGAGCAATAAATGCTGGTACTAACGCCGTGCTTACAAGTATCCCGGGCTATAATGAAGCGACAGCAATAATCACAAAGGCATTTCCACAAATTGGTGAATACACTGATCAGTTGCTGGGGTACCTTCTTAAATCTATTGGAGAAACGGCCGGCGCAGCATACGGGAGCGTTATATTTACCGGTGCCAAAAGTGGCGCCAACCAGCAAGCTATAGCTATGGGTGGTATTAAGATGGCCGATTCTGATAGCGAAGCTTTCAAAACTGCCTTATTGGAAGACCGTATAGCCGGAATGAGCACCTTAGAGCGATACTTCGACGTATATAACAGCGATTCATTGGCGTCTCAAATAGCCGTTACCGCCCCCGCAAATACTCAACAATTTGCCAGTACTATACAAAGTTTCCCCAATACAATTAGCTCGACTTTCGGTAATTTATTTGGCCGAGTATTTGCCGGCGTCAAGGCAGAACCTTCCAGTAGCGAGCTTTATAAATTCAGCGACTACGGGTTTACCCAAACTGAACTAGCAGACGCTAAATATGAGAACCCGTATGCCAATGGTGCTGCCGTTATAGCTTTAATGAACGATCAGTGGGCCGACAATACGAAAAAATGCTTTGGAACCGACATAAAGAGGGACGCAGCCGGTATATGGCAAGTCGAAGCCAATAACGCCGAAGACATGCTCCAGTATGCTGACATTGACAAATTGAAAAGTAACGACCTAAACAATCTAATAAATAGCTGTGCTGATAGAAACGAAAGCTGGACTAAGATTAGGTTCTTTATATTTGACTCTGTCACGGCTAATAGCGCAGCTTGTTATGAGGGCGACGAAGAGGCTTGTCGAGGCGTAGGCCACGGCAATAATCAGGACTCTAACGCTCCACCGGCACTTGGAGACGGTGAAGGATCGGCGATTGCCCCGTCAGAGTTAGGCAAAAATACGGATTCGCTGAGCTGTCCAGCCAACACTGCCGATTTGGGGGTGGCGGCCAGCCAGTATACCGGCGGGCTCAAAGCCGAACCGGGCACCCTACAAATTAGGCTGTGCCAGTTGTCTAGTATCGCTGGAGCCGGCCAAAACGCCCAAGGGGGCCGCATCAGTGGCGGGGCAGTTGTGAATGCTAATGTTGCCCCTGCTTGGCAGTCCCTCGGGGAAAAGGCTAGGGCTGATAAAGTCCAACTGACGGCAAGTAGCTCATTCCGCCTTGGGTCATCTTGTGGGGGTGGCGGCGACGGTAAACGTTGCGCCAAACCCGGTGGATCCCTACACCAACTGGGCGTAGCTATAGATTTTCAGGCGATCCCCGGCCTTAAGGCGTCGGCCCAAGACTGCGTTTCTAGGGTTAGGGCAGACGGTAATTTATGGTGGGACTGGCTATACAAGAATGCCCAAAATTACGGTATTAAACAATACAGCGCCGAAGCCTGGCACTGGGACCCATTAAACGCCGCCAACCGTTGCGGACCGGCAGCATGAAGCTAATCCGCTCCATATTGACTAGTTCCGGGCGAGTGGCACACATAAGTATTTACGGATTGGTTATTTTTAATATATTAATCGTAAGCCCTGTAGGCGCAATCAGTGAAGCGCAAAGGAGAGTGTACGACCTGAATATCCCTTACTTCAATACAGAAAGCACCCCCCAAGCTTGCGCTTCTGCCCCGACAGCTTCGGCCGGCGGCAATAACCTTGACTACGCCGGAAACCCAATCCTAACAGCTGGCCAGCTGGAAGCCATCGCCAAAAACCAACCGACTTACGTTGCCTCGGCTGGAAAAATTGATATTCCCTGGCAGATGATTGCCGTTATACACGTCCGGGAGACTGGCCTAAAGCTTCAAAACCCGGGCAATGGTCAAGGCCTTTACCAATTCGTCACCAAGCAGGGCGGCCCATACCCAGCCGGCCCGGTCAGCCAGGCCGAATTTGAGCGACAAACTGATATAGTGGCCAAATTTATTAAAGACAAGGCCGCCTCCAACGTTGCAGCCAACCGCAACCTGACCACCTCAGCCACCCCCGAGGCCATCAAAGACACCTTCTTCAGTTATAATGGTCGTTCAAGTAAGTATGCCGACCAGGCGCAAAGCCTGGGTTTTGACCGTGCCACCCAGCCATACGAGGGCTCGCCCTACGTCATGAATAAAGCCGACGCCAAGCGCGACCCGAATACCAACCCGACCGGATGGGGCCAGGTAAAACGTGATTTTGGGCCAATCGAATACCCGGCAAACCAAGATTATGGAGCTTTCGTGCAGTATGGTGCGCTGACCGGCGCAGGAACTGGCTGCAACAAAACAAGCGGGCCGACAAGAGACCAGGTCGTAGCCTTGGCTACACAAGAGTTAGAGGCTTGGGGAAGTGGCACCCTAAAATCCGGCGAAGGCTACAAGAAGTACAGCCAAGGCCGGGAGGAAAATTGGTGCGCCGATTTTGTAAGCTGGCTGTACGCCCAAGCTGGCTATCCACTAATAGACACAAACGAAGGCAACGTACCGGCCGTCGCTACCGTTAGAAAAATTGGTGAAGCAGGGGGGAAGTTCAAATTTACCAACTCGCCCGACTACATACCACGCCCCGGCGACATCACCATTCTCCAAGACGGAATGTCACACGTTAATATAGTTGTCGGGGTAGAAGGCACAGCGGTAACAATAATCGGCGGAAACCAGGGAGCTGGCGGCGGCCAAGGATCGTCGTTTGATAGAAGCAGTGTCACAAAATATACGTATTCAAACCCGTACGCCACTGGTATAGTAGGGTATGTATCCCCGGATTAATATGCTTAACAGAATAACCAAAAAACAATTTATTTTCACCGGTCTGGCTCTAATAATAGGCACCCTACTATTAGCACTAATGACCTCGCTGCAGTTCAAAATGACTTCAACCGACCCCAGCATTGGCCAGGTGTCAGTATTAGCGCCTTACATTGATATAAACTTCAATAAATCCCTCCGTGCTGGAGACGTCAAGGTTACGTCGCCCAGAAGCGATATAATTTCTACCCACTCAATTAATGATAAAACGATTAGAGTCGAGTTTAAGCCCCAATCACTAAAGTTGAATCAGACCTACAATCTTTTAATCGAAGATATCACTTCTGTAAACAATAAAAAAATTGATAAATTAGCCTTGACATTTAAGGCTCGTGACATCGCCTTTGAACAATTATCACCCGGGCAAAAGGCTTTTATCTTAACCCGCCAAGATGCGCCTAATAAGTTCCGGGACGATCCTGTGTTCCAGCACTTGCCGTATGGAACATTGAATTATAGTCTAACGGCCGTTATCGAAGACCAGGGATCAGATAGCGACGCCGAGCCTAGGGTAATAATCCAAGCTAAGCTATTATTGTCGGCGGCCGATGCTAAGTCTGACCGGGAGGGTTCAATCGCCCGTTATAAAGAAGAAGTTGTCCAATACCTCAAGTCGGTCGGCATCGACCCGGCGGCCTACGTAATTGATTACCGAGTGGTTGAACCGAGCTTATTCTAGCTCTATCCGACAGGCCTCCACGCCCCCAGCCACCTCCGCATCCGTCGTCGTAATAAATGTCTGGTGCTGGCGCAGAACGTCCGTCAGAGCTTGCCGCCGGGCGCTGTCCAGCTCGCTAAAAACGTCATCCAGCAATAAAATCGGCGGCTTATCGAACACTTCTTGCAACAGGCCCAGCTCAAAAATCTTCAAGGCCAGCACAACGCTGCGGGTTTCGCCGCGGGAGGCGCTATCCTGCACCAAATGGCCGTTCATAAGCACGTTAAAGTCGTCGCGGTGCGGGCCGTAAGCCGTAAAGCCACGCAACCGGTCCAGCTGGCTTCCGGCCTCCAATTTGTGGAATAGTTGCGAGCCATAGTGTTCGCCGTGGCAACTGCTATGGTACTCCAATACTAGCCTCGTAGTACTAGCCGCTAGGGCGCTGTAAGTGCCAGCTAAAACCTCGTTAATTTGGCCCAATAAGTCTTGGCGGGCAACAGCAATCTGGCCGCCCAGCTCGCTCAGCCGGATATTCCAGATAAACAGATTATCCAGTGACAGCGCCTGGTTTTTGAGCAGGGCATTGCGCTGGGCCAACACCCGCTTGTATTGCCGCCGGAGCGATCCAAAACCATGCTGGCTCGCCTCCAGCAAGTCGTCCAGGTACTCGCGCCTCCGTTCCGGTGAGCCGGATAGCAGCAGTAGGTGATTGGGCTCGAATAATACTGCCGGGATGTGCCTAGCCAGTGTCATGCGCTTCACAACCGTATGGTCGATAATAAATTCTTTGCGAATAACGCCAGTCGTGGAATCGGGCTGCAATTTAACAATCCTTTGACCTTCATCCAAAGTTAGATCCAGCCGGGCCCAAGTCGACCCAAAAGCCACCAGATCGGCGTCACGGACCCGGTAGGAGCCGCCGCGGGCAGCATATAGGATACTTTCCAGTAAATTGGTTTTACCGCTAGCGTTGGGGCCGACAATGACATTGACGCCCGGGCTAAAGCTAAAGCTGGAGTCAGCGTATGACCGGAATTGTTGCAAGCGAACCGATTTGATCATTAGCTTTTGAGGGGCATGATAACATGGACGTAATCATCGTGGCTAGCGCTGTGCAAGGTCGTCGGCTCCAACTTGCCATTGAACGACAGGGTGACACTATCACCATTGATGGCGTGCAGGGCATCCATAATATAGCGCGAGTTAAGCGTAATCACACCGTCCCCAGTAATGGTGGCACTGGCATTGGCGGTATTTTCGCCTAATTGGGAGGCGATGGAGCGGATACTGACTTGTTGCTCACCGTTATCGACGTTTATAGTAACACTGCCGGCGCTTTCGCGGGCAAACAGGCTTGATACTTTGGTAATGTTGGTCATATCGGCTTTTTCGACCGTGGCTGTGGTTGCGAACTCGTCTGGAATTAAACGGCGGTAATCCGGATAGTTGCCTTCAATTAAACGAGTTACCAGTTCGATATCGCCAACCTGGAACAAAACCTGCTGATCATCGTATGTCACCGTTATATCACCGCTAAAATCGCCAATACTCCTCAATAAATCCTGTAATGAGCTGGCTGGTAACAGTAATTTTATGTCTTGGTCGATGGGGCCTAGGCGTTTTTCGGCCAACCGATAGCTATCGGTTGCCACAATATACAGTTGATGCTCAATACTGTGCCAAAAAACACCCGTTAACACCGGCCGGGCTTCGTCGTTACTGGCCGCAATTACGACCTGCTGTAATGCTTGCTTGAGTTTTTGAGCGTTGATTGGCCAGGAGTTACCGTCTTCAATCGCTGGCATAACCGGGAAGTCCTCGGCTGATATACCATTAATTATAGATTTGTATTTCTCGGCTGTGATATGTAGTTTGTTTTCGTCCAGCCTCAATTCAATCACTCCACTAGGCAGGCTACTAACAAAGTCCTGCATTAAACGAGCCGGTACGGTGATAGCGCCTTGTTCACTGACTTTGGCGCCAATGTACTGAGTGATGGCGATATCAAGGTTGGTGGCAGCAATACTCAGGCGACCATCAATAGTTTTTAGTAAGACGTTGGTTAGGATGGGTAGGGTGCCTTTACCATTGGCTACCCGGGCAACGCTGGCTAAGGCTTTGGCTAAGTTTTCCTGGGTTACTTGGAGCTTCATTACTATTACTCTTTCTTTATATATTTAATTAATTGTAGTCTATTATAAGGCCTGTTCATAACGGGGATAAGTTGATTTTAACAGATAATAAATCAATAAAACGGCCGTGCATAAGTACTGGGGATGGCAGTGCATAAACCATAGTACAACCGACGGTTTATGCACTGCTAGTTCGTTGTGGATGGGAGAGCCGGAGTATAACTGCCGACTTATCCGACTACTTAGCGGGGGGTTATGCGTTGCTTGTACACAATTTCTACACATACAAATGCTCTTTAATTTCTTGGATGGCGGTCCGGATATCGACATCCAGCTTAGCCTCCCGGGTAATTTTATCGACTGAATGGATGGCCGTGGTGTGATCTTTGCGGCCCAGCTCTTTGGCAATTTTTGGAAAACTCAACCGCAGTTCGCTGCGCAAAATGTACATTGCGACCTGGCGCGGTACGACGATGTCTTTATCGCGCCGGGGGCCGGTAATGTCTTCCATTTCGATTTGGAAGTGGCGGGCGGTTTTTTCGACGATTTGTTTGGCGCTAAGGTGTTTGGGGCGCTTGGAATTGCCTAAAACCTCTTTAGTAATGTCTATATCTATCACCAAGTTGCGCATTTCGCAAAAAGCCAGCAACCGGTTAAGCTCACCCTCCAGCTCGCGGATGTTTGACTGGAATAGGTTGGCAACATATTCAACGACGTCGGGCGGCAAGGCGCTGTTGTGGACTTGGGCTTTTGTTTGAATAATAGCGCACCGGGTTTCAAAATCCGGGATTTGCATGTCGATGCTCATCCCCCAGGCAAACCGGCTTTGCAAACGTTTCTCTAGGGTAGGGATGTCACGGGGTGGCCGGTCGCTGGTAATTATGATCTGCTTATTAGCCTGGTGCAGGGCGTTGAAAGTATGAAAAAATTCCTCCTGAGTCTTGTCTTTGCCAGAAATGAACTCCATGTCCTCAATAATTAAAACATCGGCGCTGCGATAGTAGCCGGCAAAATCGGTGTTCTTTTTGTAACGGACGGCATCAATAAATTCCTGAATAAATTGCTCAATTGAAATATACACCACATGGGCCGAGGGGTTTTTGGATTGGATGGCGTTGCCAACGGCTTGGACGAGGTGGGTTTTGCCAATTCCAACGCCGCCGTACAAAAAAAGCGGATTGTATTTGCTGCCCGGGCTGGCGGCCACCCCTTGGCAGGCGGCGTAAGCCAGCTCGTTGCCCGAACCGACGATAAAGCTGTCAAAGGTGTAGCGTTCATTAATGCCTTGGCGATATTTATGGGTTAAGATTGTCGGTGTTGGCCGTAAGCTAGCGCTGCTGGCGGGTGCCGGGTTAGCGGCCTGGATGGTACTGGGCTGATCCGGCTGCTTTTCGCCACCATTATCTTTGGCCGGTTTTTTGGCTTGGGCGGATGCGTGAATCTTGTAAATAATCTGGCGGGGGTGCATGCCGTTTTTAGCTAGTAAATTCATGATGAAAGCATTATATTTCTTTTCCATCTGCTGCTTTACAAAAACATTTCCAACGCCAACGATTAGTTTGTCGTCATCATACTGCAAAATAAGGGTGTGTTTAAACCATGTAACGTAGCTGCCATGCGAGACAGACAATTCCGCTTCCCCTAAGACCGCTTGCCACACGTTATCCTGCATTACCTCTCCTGTTGAATTGTGACGGTTGCTTAGGATTAAATATAGCAAACAAATGTACTTTTCCACAACCTGCTCGGCCCCCGATTATGCTTATTTGAGTTACGCCCGGTTTTTATACACATAATTTTGGACAATCTGTTAATTCTGTGGATATTACTGGGATAAGTGTGGATAAACTGCTATTATGAGTGGGAAATCATTGTTAATTTAACGCATTGTTAACCCTAGCAAAGACGGCCCGGCTTGTGTTTGGGCAGTCCTTGGTATAAGATGGAGCCTTAGTATGCCTAAACGAACCTACCAACCCAAAAAACGACACCGTTCCAAAGAACACGGCTTTTTTAAGCGTATGGCCAGCAAAGCCGGGCAGGCTGTTCTTAAGCGCCGCCGCCTAAAAGGCCGAGTCCGTCTGACTCACTAGAACTGTCTAGTTTTTGTAAGGCAGTCTATAAACTATGATTACCAGGGAACACCGATTTCATGGCCGGAATAGTTTGCGCTATGTCTACCGCGCCGGCAAAACTCTGCGCTCGCCGCATCTAGCCCTGCGCTATTGCCCGAACGACCGGCAGGCACATTACCGGGCAGCCGTCGTCGTCAGCAAAAAAGTCAGCAAGTCAGCCGTGGTGCGCAATCGCATCCGCCGCCGTTTATATGAAATATTACGCCATCACCAATCCGAGATTGTAAAACCGGTCGATATGGTGTTGACGGTGTACAGCCCGCTGCTGGCGGTCATACCGGCTGGCGAGCTGGAAGCGGTGCTGGTTCGCTTGCTGCGCCAGATTGGCACCCCATAAGCGGCGCCTCGTGCTATTATTACTAGTAACAGGAGATTATTAAAAACCGATGTACGGGCTATTTATACTACTTATCGTCAAGCCAATTTTCAACTTGCTGGTTTTGATTACGGCAATTCTGCCAGGGCATAATTTTGGCTTGGCAATAATACTGTTCACGATTGTCATCTATACACTGATGTGGCCGCTTGTCAAAAAGCAATTACACCAGACCAAGCGGATGCGTGAACTGCAACCGCTACTCAAAAAAATCAAGCAAGACACCAAAGGTGACCGCCAAAAAGAATCCAAAATGGTCATGGAACTTTACAAAGAACAAGGCGTCAGCCCATTCGGCACGATCGGCACCCTGATTGTTCGCTTTATTATCCTGATTGGCCTGTACTTAGGGCTGCAACGGATTATCAAAGACCCGCGGGAAATTGTTAATTTTTCGTACGACTGGCTCAATAACCTGCCATGGCTAAAGGAAGTTGCGGCCGACATTGGCCGGTTTGACGAAACCCTACTAGGGTTTATTGACCTGACCCAGGCTGCTATCGGACCGGAAGGTTTTTACTTGCCGGCCATGTTGCTGGTGCTGGGCAGCGCCTTTGCCCAATACAAACAAACCGTTCAGCTACTCCCTAAAATGGAAGACGGCCGTGGACTGCGCCAAATTTTGAAGCAGGCCGGCTCCGGCCAATCGGCTGACGCCATGGAAGTCAACGCCGCCACCGGGCGCCTGATGAGCATTTTGCTGCCATTTATAGTCGTTATATTTACAGTTCAACTGGCCTCAGCCCTCAGTTTGTACTGGCTGGTCGGTGGTCTTATCAGCTACTTGCAACAAGCTCGGATTTTGGGTCAAGACCAGACCGAGTTGGTGGCGATGGCCGATGCTTCGGTCAAGCCGGCTAAAGCGAAAGTCATTTCAAAAGCTTCGAAAACAACTAAAGCTTCGGTGGCATCAACCCCTACGGCCTCGTCGGCGTCGGCAGTAGAAGGCGAAGTCTTGCCGCCACCCAACACCCACAAATCAAAACGGAATAAAAAGTCGTCCAAAAAATCTAAACGCGGTCGAAGGTAGGTTGTTATGGAACAATCGATTCAATTCGCTAAAAAGTACCTGGAAGATTTAATATCTTTTTTCGGCCTAAATACCGATATTACCGCCTCAACTGAAGACGACGAGGTTATCGAACTAAATATTCCGTCATCACAACTAAATGGTTTCTTAATTGGCCAGCGGGGTGAAACTGTCCGGGCGATGCAGTTTATGGTTAGTAACGTCTTGCGCAATAACGGCTTTGAAATTACAAGGGTCAACGTCGACGTAGCCGATTACAAAAAGATCCGAGCCGAACACCTGGCCGACCAAGCCCGGGAGTGGATAGAAACCTTCAAAACCTCCGGCACTGACATGGCACTGCAACCAATGAACGCCGCCGACCGCCGGGTCGTTCACAAGGTGGCGGCTGGGCTGGGGGTTAAAACCGCCTCTGACGGTGATGGCCAAGAACGCCACGTCGTTCTCATTGCCGCCTGACACCGCGAGTCGGCTGAATTTTGAACGGATAGGTACCGGGGAGTGGTTGCGGATAATACGACACTTCGGGTTGACGCTTGCGCCTGTACCAGGCCAGCAAACCGATGGCTAGCGCTGCGGCTATAATCAGGCAGGCCCAAAATGCAGTTAGTGTTTTTGCGCTGATTTTGGGTTTGGTTGTTTGTGCGGTAGTGGCGCCGAGAACGGTTGGGATTGCGGTTGCACGGGTTATTAAGGTGGGCTTAATTTTATTTTGTGGGACTGCAGCCAGTTGAACGTACTCTAGTTTAGGGCTGGGTTGCCGGGGGTTGGCGGCAATATTTACTGGAGCATGGCTGGCGGCGGATGTCGGCGGTTGGTTTTGGGTGGGAGGAGCTGGGGTTGCAGTGGTAGCTATTTGAGTTTCGGTTTGAGGGCCGGAGGGCTCGGCTAAGCTCAAAGGTGTTGGTGTTGGTGTTGGTGTTGGTGTTGGTGTTGGTGTTGGTGTTGGTGTTGGTTTTGGTGTTGGTGTTGGTGTTGGTGTTGGTGTTGGTGTTGGTGTTGGTGTTGGTGTTGGTGTTGGTGTTGGTGTTGGTGTTGGTGTTGGTGTTGGTGTTGGTGTTGGTGTTGGTGTTGG
>Ga0136611_10000007_pt1 | contig 126839 bp, 121 predicted proteins | sample AntDrymUQ2232306_2_FD_106645 | JGI IMG/M metagenome (GOLD analysis project Ga0136611, IMG submission 106645) | Polar desert sand microbial communities from Dry Valleys, Antarctica - metaG UQ223 (23.06) | ecosystem: Environmental > Terrestrial > Soil > Desert | place: Antarctica: Dry Valley... | reverse complement strand
ATTGGCTCCGCAGGTAAGACTCGAACTTACAACCCTTCGGTTAACAGCCGAATGCTCTGCCATTGAGCTACTGCGGAATATGGCGCACCTGTTGTCAGGCGAACATAAAGATTAAGAACTAGGTGACGTCGTTGTCAAGTTTTGACTGACGGCGAGCACGCGTATAATCGTCTATCGACACTAAGACGGAGACGAGCTTCCTTGCATCACGAACTAATCCTGATCCTAGATTTTGGCTCGCAGTACACCCAGTTGATCGCGCGGCGCGTCCGCGAGCAGGGCGTCTATTGCGAGATCCATCCTTTCCACTTATCGACCGATGCGATAGCTGCGAAGCGTCCGAAAGGCGTGATCTTGTCGGGCGGCCCTTCGAGCGTTACCGACGAAGACGCTCCGCGAGTCGCGCCTGATTTTTACGAGAGCATCGGTGTTCCGATTCTCGGCATCTGCTATGGAATGCAGCTGATCGCGGTCGATCTCGGCGGACAAAACGCGTCTGCGACGAGGCGCGAGTACGGCCATGCGAAGCTAAAAGTCCTTGAGGGCACCACAAAGTTATTCAGCCGAATGCCGTCAGAGCTCGATGTCTGGATGAGCCACGGCGATCACGTAACAAACGTGCCAAGCGGATTTCGCACGACCGCGACGACAGACGATGTCATCACCGCTATGGAGGACGAAGCGCGAGGTATCTACTGCGTGCAGTTTCATCCCGAGGTGAGCCACACGCCGCTCGGCAAAGAGATTCTTCGGAATTATCTTTTTGCCATTTGTGACTGCAAAGGTGATTGGACGCCGGCGAACTTCATTGCCGAGGAGATCGAGGCCATCCGCAACACGATCGGCCCCGACGATAATGTGGTGTGCGGCCTTTCGGGCGGTGTCGACTCAACCGTTGCCGCGACTCTTGTTTCGCGTGCGATCGGCAATCGACAGACATGCATCTTTGTAAATAACGGTCTGCTGAGGCATGACGAATTTGAAGAAACGCTTCGGATGTACGAGGAGAATCTCCACCTAAACGTGAGAGGCGTCGATGCCTCCAGGGATTTTTACGAGGTCCTCGGCGGTGTCACCGATCCCGAGAAAAAGCGAAAGGCGATTGGGGCAAAGTTCATCGATATTTTTCAGGCGGAGGCCGACAGGATCGGCGAAGTAAAGTGGCTCGTCCAGGGCACGCTGTATCCTGACGTGATCGAGTCCGTTTCGCTACGCGGAGCCTCCGTCACGATCAAGTCGCATCACAACGTCGGCGGGCTGCCCGAGAAGATGAACCTGAAGCTGATCGAGCCACTTCGTGAATTATTCAAGGACGAGGTTCGCTTGATCGGTCGGGATCTCGGCATTCCCGACGAGATTCTCGGCCGTCATCCGTTCCCGGGCCCGGGCCTTGGGGTGCGAATTCTCGGTGATATCACCCCTGACAAAGTCGAGCTGCTGCAAAAAGCAGATCGCATCTTTATCGAAGAGCTAAAGAACCACGGCCTTTATAAAGAAGTCTGGCAGGCCTTCGCCGTGCTCCTTCCGATTCAGTCCGTCGGGGTGATGGGCGATTTTCGCACCTACGAGAAAACGGTCGCACTCCGCGCCGTGTCGTCTACCGACGGAATGACCGCGGACTGGTCACGCCTGCCGCACGACTTTCTCGCGGCCGTCTCCTCGCGTATTACCTCCGAGGTTCGCGGCGTTAATCGTGTCGTTTACGACATCTCATCTAAACCACCCAGCACTATCGAATGGGAGTAACCGTTTGAACAAGGATTCGGAATCAATCATCGAGTTTCGCGAGGTTTCGTACGATGTCGCCGGCGCTCGAGTTTTGAGTGGTATCGATCTTGAAATCGCTCGCGGAGAGACGCTCGTCCTGCTTGGCGAGTCTGGGTGCGGAAAGACAACGACGCTGCGGCTGATTAATCGACTGATCGACGCCACTATGGGTGAGGTTCGCGTGCGCGCCCGCGCGACCATCGACTGGGATCCGATCGAGCTGCGTCGCAGCATCGGTTACGTGATTCAGGACGGCGGGCTCTTTCCGCACATGACAGTGGGAGAAAACGTCGGGTTGCCGCTCAGCTTGATCGATCGACCACCCGCCAACAAGGTCGGTGAGCTTCTCGATCTTGTTCATCTTGATCCCGTGAAATTCGCCGACCGCTTTCCTCACGAACTCTCGGGCGGCCAGCGGCAGCGCGTGAACGTCGCCCGTGCTCTTGCGACCGATCCGGAAATCTTACTGCTCGATGAGCCGTTTGGGGCGCTCGATGCACTCACCAGGCGCAGCCTTCAGAAAGAGTTTAAGAGCCTGATCTCGGAGCTCGGGAAAACGGCTGTCTTTGTGACACACGACCTGCAGGAGGCAATACTGCTCGGTACGCGTATCGCCCTGATGGAGAAAGGGAAAATCGTTTTTCTCGGGACGCCCGCCGAGTTTTCGAGTTCCACTCTACCGCTCGCGAGAGACTATATGGAGACGATCGCGGGATGAATTTTCTTGAGTTTCTACAGGCAAACTGGCGAGAGCTGCTGACGCTGACGCGCGAGCACATCGTTATCGTGTTTGTCTCGACTCTGATCGCTGTCGTCGTGGGCGTTCCGCTTGGCATTCTGCTTACCCGAAGCAAATCTCTTCGGGCACCCGTGCTCGGTTTTGCAAATGTGATGCAGACCGTGCCGAGTCTCGCGCTGTTTGCGTTGCTGATCCCGATCCCCTTCATTGGCGGTATCGGTGCGAGGACGGCGATCATCGCCCTTTCGCTATATGCCCTGCTGCCGGTAATTCGAAATACGTTCACGGGTATTACGGGTATCGATCCAAAACTGCGTGAGAGTGCGACGGCGCTCGGAATGACGACTTGGCAAAAGCTTCGAATGCTAGAGCTGCCGCTGGCCGCGCCCGTGATCCTGACAGGGATTCGTGTGGCCGTCGTGATCTCGGTCGGCGTTGCGACGGTCGCTGCCGCTATCGGCGCGGGTGGACTCGGGACATATATTTTCCGGGGCCTGCGTCAGAATGATAATAATCTGCTGCTCGCCGGCGCCGTTCTTTCCGCGCTCCTCGCGCTCACCTGCGATTTTGCGATCGGAGCTATTGCGCGCAGCTTTGAGATCGGACGAAAAAAGAGCCGTACAAAACACATTGGCATTGTTGCAGCAGGTGTTATCCTCGCTTCCATTCTCATATCGATCGCACTCGCCGGCGGCGGCAGGTCGGGCGAAAGGATCGTCGTCGCGTCGAAGGATTTTACTGAATCTGTCATCCTCGCCGAGATACTTGCGCAGATGCTCGAGCGCGAAGGCATTGCTGTCGAGCGCCAGCTTGAACTTGGCGGCAATATTCCGCATGACGGCTTGCTTGCCGGGAGCCTCGACGTGTACCCCGAATACACCGGGACCGCCTACACGGCTATCCTAAAGAAACCGCCGATTACCGATCCTGAGACCGTATATAACGAGACCAAAGAAGAATACTCCTCAAGATTTGGCCTGTATTTGAGCCCACCCCTGGGTTTTGCGAATGATTTCGCAATCCTTGTCCGGGGCAAGGTCGCGCGTGAGGCGAATCTAAGAACAATCTCCGACGCGGTGCCGCTCGCCCGTAATTGGCAGGCCGGATTTGGGCAGGATTTCATGTCTCGATCGGACGGATATCCCGGCTTCGTAAAGGCCTACGGCTTTGCTTTTTCCAAACAACCCCGCGAAATGGACCTCGCGCTCACTTACCGGGCACTCCAGTCTAGCGAAGTTGACATCATCGCGGGAAATTCTACTGATGGCTTGATCGCAGCACTGGACCTAGTTCAACTCGAGGACACCCGGCAATATTTTCCGCCCTATCAGGCCGTATTTGTTGCAAGACAAGCTGTTAGCAAAACTCTTGAGCCCATCTTCGACCGACTTGCCGGAGCTATCTCTACCGAAGACATGCGGCGTATGAACTACGAGGTGGACGGCAGGAAGCGGACGCCGGCCGAAGTGGCGGGCGAATGGGTCGGTAATAATTAGCTTGCTTAATACTTTTGAATGGTGTAGGCTCTGTGATTTGATAATTCCGTGTCTCATTCGCCGACGGTAAACTCGTTTGTATGTTCAAACGAAATGGATATTCGAGACATGGTTCGTTACGACCAATAGAAGCGGCACTTAATTGTTTGCCCTCGAACGTTGATCCTTCCTTGCCACCGTTACAGTGAAGAACACTCCGCGTTAGTAACTTCTTATTACATCCTAAAGCCTTTTCCAGAGTTGTCCGTGCGCTTTTTGCGCGGGACGGCAAGAGGTGATACCCGCTTGGCTGATACGCTTTAGTAGATAAAGACTGTTCAATAAATGAGTTTCAATGATTTAGGCCTACTTCCGTTTTTAACGGACAAGTGTGCCGCCATGGGTTTTACTACGCCCACACCAATTCAAGAAAAAGCGATCCCGGTAGTATTAGCGGGTCGCGACATCATGGCTTGTGCCGAAACCGGTACAGGGAAAACAGCAGCTTTTGTGCTGCCGATTCTTCAGATGCTTGCCGCAAACAAGACGCGACGCGGAACAAGTGTCTTAATCCTTTCGCCAACGCGTGAGCTCGCGAACCAAACCGAGGCTGCCTGTAGAGAATTTGCTCCAAAGGGCATTAGCTGTACGGCAATTATCGGCGGTGCCGGATATAGCCGACAGATACAGGCGCTAAAGCGCGGCACTGACATCATCGTAGCGACGCCGGGACGCCTGATCGACTTTATGGATCAGGGAATGCTCAAATTTTCGGAACCGTTTTGTCTCGTTCTAGACGAAGCCGACCGTATGCTCGATATGGGCTTTTTGCCGGCGATCAAACGCATTGCGAAAGTGATTCCGGCTAAGCGTCAGACCTTGTTCTTTAGTGCGACGATGTCGAATGAAATCGAACGCATTGCAACGCCGATGCTCGATAACCCTGAATTCGTAGAGGTTAGTGCTCGTGGTAAGGCCGCTACGCTCGTCGAGCAGACGGCATATCCTGTCGCGGCGCAGTCTAAAACCGTCCTGTTGCTCGATCTGCTTGCTAAGGAAGATTTTGATCGAGTTCTGGTCTTTACTCGTACGAAACGCGGAGCGGACCGTCTCGCTCATATTCTCGAGAAGCGCGAGCACAAATCGAACCGAATCCACGGCGATCGCTCGCAATCACAGCGTGAAGCGGCCCTTCGAAGCTTCAAATTGGGGCACACCAACGTCCTGATTGCTACCGACGTAGCCGCTCGCGGAATCGATATAGATTCGGTCTCGCATGTGATAAACTACGATGTTCCCGAGGTGCCGGATGACTACGTTCACCGCATTGGCAGAACGGGACGGGCCGGGAAAAGCGGACGGGCGATAACCCTGTTTACTGTTGCCGAGGAGCACTCAATGCGTGCCATTGAGAAACTCACGGGACAGCAGGTCGAAAGGGTCCTTATTCCAGGGTTTGGCGGTGAATTACCAGCCGCACACATTCCGGGAGCAAAGGCAGCAACGGCGAAAAAGCCGTATCGCACTTTTCGGCCGCGACGTTATAGATAGAGAGGCAGGTTACTTACTATGGCTGTAGAAAAATATGCGGTGGGCGATACGATCGAGATGATGTGCTCGGCGTGTGACACCGAGAAAGATCACGCAATCGAAACGGTTACCAAACAGGGTAAGATCACCAAGGCTGTTTGTACGGAATGCAGCACCGCGAGCACTTTTAGCCGCGGCGTAAAGACAACAGTCAGCGTCGGGAAGGGGAAGGCAGCGGCCGGATATGACCGCACGCGTAAGTATCGCAAGGGCCAGGCGATGGTCCATAGCGTCTTTGGTCACGGCGAGGTAACGGCCGTTGTTGAACCACAAAAGATCGACGTCCTGTTCGGCGATCAGACGCGGCGACTGATTCATGCTCAGGCCTGAAACGGCTCAATTCATCAAAAGAAGGCCTTCGCGAATAACTCGCGAAGGCCTTCTTCTTGTTTACGGTTAGAACTAGCGACGGTTGCCGCGAAATAGCAGTCCGAGGACCACGCCGACGGCCGCGGAAATAAGGATCGTTTGTCCCGGCTTCTGACGTGCAAACTCCTTCGCGTCCTCGACCAGCTCCTTCGGATCCTTTGCCGAGAGCTCCTTGAATTTATCGCTCGCCTGCGAAAACTTTTCAGTTGCGAATTCGCGCGCCTGCCCGGCCGCATCCGTGAACTTCTGTCCGTATTCCTGTGCCTGCATCTTTAGATCTCCCAAAAACTCGTCCTGCCCAGCCGCTGCGCCAAACGGCGTCCCACCCGATGGGCTAACCGCGGGCACGAGCCCCTGTTCTAATTCCTTTTCCGCTTTCTTCACTTCTGTTTCAAATTCTGACATATGTATAAATCCTCCTACACCTTCAGTGTCTCAAACGAAATCCAACCCTCCAAGTTTCCAAAAAAATGCTGATGCGTATTGACAGGTCCAAGCTGCCCCATTATTTTGTTAGTAAGCACTTACTTTGGAGAATAATTTGACGTTCGGATTAATAAAATGTGAGCCCACGGGGCGGATGAAAGGTGACGAGCGGCGCGAGCAGATACTTTCTACCGCTGTCGATCTCTTTTCGCGTAAAGGGTTTAAGGGCACGACTACAAAGGAGATCGCTACCGCATCAGGCGTTTCTGAGGCGATGGTTTTCCGGCATTTCGCGTCGAAGGAAGAACTCTATGGAGCGATCCTGCATAGCAAAGGCTGCGTGGACGGCGTTCATAAGTTTCCCTGGGAAGCCAACGAAACGCTGCAGAAAGCCCTCGTGGAGAAGGACGATTTCGCCGTCTTTTACAACATCGCTCTCGACGCATTGAGGCAACATCAGGCTGATGTTGGCTTTATGCGGCTGTTGTTCTATTCAGCGCTCGAGGAACACGAGCTGGCGGAGATCTTCTTCAATGAATTTGTTTCTGAGGTGTACGCGTTTATCGGCGGATACATCGAGCAACGCCACGCGGATGGTGCCATGCGTGATCTTAATCCGCGAATCGCCGTGCGGGCATTTTTAGGAATGCTGATACATCACTCGCTGAACAATATTTTGTGGGACAAGAAACGCAGTTTGCTCGACGTGTCGGACGAAGAGGCCGCACGCAATTTTGCCGAAATAATATTGGGCGGCATCAATAAATAACTCTATGAGGACGAAAGGGCTCTTAATCGTATCGGTAGCTCTCACCGCTGCACTGTCGATGGCCTGCGGCTCAGGCTCCGAAAGCGTAAACGTAAACGCGAACGTGCAGGCGCCGACGGTCGATGTAACGACTGCGCAAGCTATAGTGCGACAGATACCGACCTATTTTGAGGCAACGGGCAATCTCGCGGGCGATGCTCAGACCGACGTTGCCCCGGCAGTCGGCGGAAAGGTCGTTGAGATTAATTTTGACGTGGGCAGCTACGTTAATAAGGGCGACGTTTTGCTCCGACTCGACGATCGCGACGCGCGAATACGCGTCGAACAGGCGGAAGCTCAGGTCCAACAGCAGCAGCGTGCCGTCGATCAATCGATCGCGAATCTGCGGCAGGCTCATGTGAGGCTTCCCGATCCGACGCTTATCGAGGCGACCGAACTTGCTCTCGCGAATCGCCCCGAGCTTGAGATCAATCGCACCCAGCGGGACATCAACCTGCTCGACCAGCGTCTCTATCGCGATCAGAAGAAGCCGCAGATCGATCTCATTGCGGGCTACTCAGCGAATGGCGTCGGCGGTAATCAGAATCCAAACTTTAATCCGACCTTTCCGACAGCCTGTACGGTCAACCCGACGTCGCCCGCATGCCGCCAGCAACAGGCAAATCTCGCGACGCTGACGGGTAGCCCGTTCACCGATATTCTTGCAAATCGATATCCGACCTATCGCGTAGGAGTAAATTTCAACATTCCATTGTTCGGCGACAAGACGGCATCGGCTCAGCTCGGGCGCAGCCAAGTGGAGGGCGAGCGGATCGTAACGCAGCGAGAGCAGATCGAGCAGGCAATCGAGGTAGACGTGCGAAATGCGATACAGACTATTCGCGTCCGTTCCGCGCAGCTTCGCTCCGCGGCGATCGCCCGGGAGAATTCAGAGCGTCAGTATGAATCCGAGCAGCGAAAGCTGGACGAGGGCCAGTCCGATACCTTCCGCGTCCTTGAGCGTCAGACGGCTCTTGCGATAGCCCGCAGCAACGAGCTTCGCGCACGCACGGAGCTCAATAAAGCTATCGCCGAGCTCGAGCGGGCGACCGGCAACACGCTCAAGGCAAACGATATCGACATCAAGTGAAGGCCGTTTATATAAACGATTTTGGCAGCGACCTCGACGTCTCGATTCGCGAGGTCGACGACCGATTGCCGCCAACGGCGTCGAGTGTGCTCGTCAAGGTTTACGCTGCGGGACTAAACCGCGCCGATCTGCTGCAGGCAGCGGGATTCTATCCACCGCCTGCCGGTTATTCTCCAAATATTCCAGGACTTGAGTTCGCGGGTGAGATCGCTGCGATGGGCGACAGAGTCGAGACTTGGAAGATCGGTGATCGCGTCTTCGGTATCACCGCCGGCGAAGCGCAGGCTGAGTTTGTGATCGCCGAGGAAGCCGAGATCGCGGCAATTCCCGACAGTTTAAGCTTTGTCGAAGCCGCCGCCGTGCCCGAATCATTCATCACGGCGTATGATGCGATCTTTTCCCAGGGGCGACTCGGCGAGGGAGACACGGTTTTAATCCATGCTGTCGGCTCGGGCGTAGGTCTCGCCGGATTACAGCTTGCGAAGGCAACGGGCGCGATCGTGATCGGAACCTCGCGGACGCAGGACAAGCTCGACCGATGCCTCGCATTTGGTCTCGATCACGCGATCATGACCGACGGCTCCGACTTTGCCGACGCGACAAACAGCGCAACGGGCGGCCGCGGTGCTGACGTGATTCTCGACCTTGTCGGCGGCAGGTATTTCGATCAAAACCTCGATAGCCTCGCGATCCAAGGCCGACTGATGCTCGTTGGTCTGACGTCCGGGCGCTCCTCAGAATTTGATCTCGGAAAGGCGCTGAAGAAGCGTGCGACCATCATCGGCACGACAATGCGCGCACGCTCGCGCGATGAGAAGGCCGAGGTCACGAAAGTTTTTTCTGAACGCGTCGTGCCGATGCTGGCGTCAGGCACCGTGCGGGCCACTCTGGACCGCGTGTTTCGGGCTGACGACGTAAAGTCCGCATACAGATATCTCGCCTCAAATACCAGTTTTGGTAAGGTCGTTCTCGAATTCTGAGGATCATCTCCAAGGGGCAGTTGCGCACTGGGCCATGCCTGGACGCAAGGCCCAACTAAACGCCTTTTTCTCGCAAACTTGTTCGCGGAGTTGCTAGAATGACTCTTTCCCTATGATGTTTCGCGAGTCGTTTTTCATTACCGGTTTCCCAGGCTTTATTGCCACGCGGCTCGTCGAGCGCCTCGCGAGAAGTGAGACGCAGTTCTTCCTGCTCGTCCAACCTCAGTTTGTCGCTAGGGCGATGGAAGAGATCGAGGAGATCGCAGACTTTACAGCAACCCCGCTCGAGAGCTTCGTCATTGTGGAAGGCGATATCACTAAGGAAAATCTGGGCATCGACTACGACGACCTGCAGTCGATACTCTACGAAACCACGGACGTTTTTCATCTGGCTGCAGTCTACGACCTCGCCGTTGACCGGGACATGGCCTTTGCGGTGAATCTCGAAGGGACGCGACAGGTCAACGCTTTTGTCGGAGAACTCAACAATCTTCGCCGCTATAACTACATTTCGACTTGTTACGTCGCCGGCAAGCGCGAAGGCGAAATTCGCGAGAGCGATCTGGCACACGACGCTGGTTTCCGAAATTTCTACGAGGAGACGAAGTATCTTGCTGAGCGCGAGGTCGAAGCGTTAAAGGAAACCTTGCCCGTGACCGTCTTTCGGCCATCCGTCGTCGTAGGCGACTCTCAGACGGGCGAAACCACGAAATATGACGGCATATATTACTTAATCCACTATCTAAGAAAAGCCCCTACGCTGCTGCGAATCCTGAATGTCGGAAACGACAAGGTCCGGCTCAACCTCGTGCCTGTAGATTTTGTCGTAGACGCCATCGCCGCCCTCGCACGCGACCGGCGCGCGGACCGCAAGACAATTGCGCTCGCCGACCCGAATCCACTGACAACTGCGCAACTTTTCGACGTAATCGCAAAAGACCTTACGGGCCGAAAATCGGAATTTCGCCCGCCGCCGTCGATCGTCGAGAAGATGCTAAACATGTCCTTTTCACCTCGCGTCACAGGCCTGCCGCATTACGCGGTGCCTTACTTTTTCATCCACCAGGACTACGACACTACGCAGGCCAAATCGCTTTTGCGGCATCACGGCGTCTCGTGTCCGCGCTTTGAGAAGTACGTTTCGAATATCATCGACTTTGTCGAAGAAAATTCCTCGCTCTAAGCAAAGGTATCGCTCAGTGCGGCATCGTAGTTGAACCCCTATGCTTTTTCGACTCACAATGCTCGTCCTGGTCGCTGCGGGTGCCGCGATGGCACAAAGCGGACGCATTCAGCCGACACCCACGCCGGACGAGCCTCTACGCATTGAGACCGAAGAGATCAAGCTGAACGTACTTGCGTTCGACGAGAGCGGCAAGTTCTTCGCCGGTGTCACGGATCGCGATCTCGTAATTACCGAGAATAATATTCTCCACGCTCCGACGAGCGTTCGGCGCCTGCCTGCCCATGTGCTGATTGTGATGGATACGGGCGGTGAGATGCGCGCGGTCAAGACCCTCGATCTCACCCGCCGCGTTGCGAAATCTCTAGTCGCCGCGCTCACCCCCGAAGATCACGTCGCGATAATGCAGTATAGCGACAAAGTCGAGATCGTCGACGAATGGACCACCGATCGCAAGCGTACGGTCGCCGGCATAAACCGGGCGAACTTTGGACGCCGTTCGATGTTTGCGGCAGCGCTAGTAACCGCGACGAATTTCATTCTCCGCGACGATATAGTAAATCGCCACATCGTTCTTATCACGGATGGGACGGATTCGCTTGGCGAGACCTCGACCAAATCCGATGCGCTGCGGCGATTGCTTGCCACCGATATTTCCGTACATGTGCTCAGCTATACCGCGATGGAGGTGACCGATATCAAACCGCGTGCGAGCATGATCTCAAAATCTCGGCCGCCCAAGTCGATTCCTGATGAGATACAGGCCCAATTGCCAAACGGAGTTCGCGACAGAGGTGTCAAGATCGGCCCGACTATCAATCTTGATCGCACGCTGATTAGAAAAATCAAAGACCGCAAACTCGAGCTCGAGATCGCCGAACAAAACCTCGAGAAACTCGCCGCCGACACGAATGGTGAATTCGTTCTGCCAAACGCGACTGAGGAAATGGTCGAGAAGGCCCCGCTCGTCGCCAAGATGATTGACTCGTCCTACGTCGTCACTTACACGCCGAAAATCCCGGTTGTAGAATCGCGCGGCATCGCCGAGCGGAACATCGAGGTGACTTCAAAACGCCCCGGCTTGATTGTGGAAGCCCGTAGGAAGCTCCTGATCGCAAGATAATCGGAAATGTGGCTATGGTCATTGCAATATTCACCGCAGAATTGACTTTTCTCATAATTAGAATTAGTCTAAATATAATCGTATGGCGGTTACGGCAGTAAAAGATTTGGGATTGACGCGGCAGCGAGAGGTTGTGCTGGAGGTGATTCGGGATTCCCACGCTCATCTGACGGCGAGCGAAGTTTTCTCCGCTGCCAAGTCAAAACTCACGACGATCAGTTTCGCGACCGTCTATAACAGCCTGAGATTTTTGAAAGATGCGGGTCATATCGCAGAGATTTCGTTTGGCAATGGTGCCAGCCGCTTCGACGCGATGACTGACCGTCACGACCACGCAATCTGCACCGCGTGCGGAAAACTGGTCGATATAGAAATGGAGCATCCCGCCTCGCTCGTCGAGATGGCCGCGAGGATGTCGAAGTTCAAACCGCAATCATTGGAATTTACTTTACGGGGACTTTGTCCCGACTGCAGAACAGACTAGCCACCGAGCTTGGGAGAGAAATTAGTCAAGTGACTCTCTATTCTCAGTGGCTATAACTATATAAGGAATACAAAAATAACTATGTCAACAGCAACAGCAACTGCAACCGAAAGCACGATGGCGATGGCAAAGGTCGGACAGCCGGCACCTGATTTCAACATGCCGTCGACCAAGAATATTGAGACGCTTGGCGAAAATGTGAAGCTCTCAGACTACAAGGGCAAGTGGCTTATTCTACTATTTTATCCGCTTGATTTTACTCTCGTTTGCCCGACGGAGTTGATCGCATTTTCCGACAGGCTCGACGAGTTGCAAGGTGCCGGAGCTGAAGTCCTCGGTGTTTCGACTGACTCGGTGCACTCGCATCGTGCATGGCTCAAGACACCGCAGGACAAGGGCGGAATCGAGGGCGTAAAGTATCCGATCGCGTCCGACGTTGGCGGCAAGCTTGCACGGCAGTACAACATCCTCGTCGAGGAAGCGAACATCGCGCTCCGCGGTCTCTTTATCGTCGACCCCGAAGGCACGCTCCAATACGCGGTGACGCACAGCCTAAACATCGGCCGCTCGGTTGATGAGACGCTTCGTGTACTGCAGGGTCTCGAAACTGGCGGACTCTGCTCGGCAGACTGGAAGCCGGGTCAGGCGAACCTCAAGGTTTGATCGACTTAGTTGGGCAGAGTTACGGAATCCAGTAAGTGCTGACCGTAACTCTGCCGACTCGGCAAAACTCAGTCAACTAATTTACGGAGTAAATTTTCATGCCAATGCGAATTGGAGACGCGATGCCTGCGCTCGATGGTGCGACCGCCTGGTTTAACGGCTCGCAGGAAGAAACAAGTAAAGACATTTTGGGTAAGCCGACGCTCGTGCACTTTTGGGCGGTTTCGTGTGGGATCTGCAAGGAAAAAATGCCGCAGCTCAAAGATTTAATCGCAAAGTATTCACCCCAGGGAATGCAGACCGTTGCTGTCCATATGCCGAGATACGAGGCCGATACGGATCTCGATAAGGTCAATGAAACCATGACCTCGCAGAACATAACCGAGCCGACCGCCGTGGATAACGCACACAAGCTCAAAGATGCTTTTCAGAACGAACAGGGCTGGGTACCCGTGTACTACTTGTTCGACTCTGAAGGAAAATTAAAGACGCGTGCCGCCGGGGAATTTGGCATCAGCGTGCTCACTACAGCACTTGAGAAGATGTTTCCGGCCGGCGAATCCGCAGCCGCCGCATAAATGCGCAAGGGGCGCCCCCTCAAATATTCCCGGTCCAGAGTTCCCACACGATCGAGTAAAAAATATAGAGGCTCGCGAGGACCGATCCTACAAGCACCGCGACTACAAGTCCGATCAGACCGAAAACAAATAGGTAATCGCTCGTTTTCCCCGTGCCGGCTCCGTTTGCGCGTTCGCGGATCAGTTCGACGTTCTGCCGGTTCGCTTTCCATACAAAATCAAACGCGTCGCCGACAAACGGAATTATCCCGACTACATGGTCGAGCCCGAGGTTAAACGCCATCCGAAGAAGGGTGATTTTCGGTACGCCGTACCTTGCGCCCTGGTAGAGAATGTAGAGCGATGGAAATAGTGTCGCCGTATCCCCGACGTTCGGAATCAGCCCGATCAGCGAATCGAGCCCGAAGCGAAAGTTGGTCCCCGGTATTCGAAATAATCCGTCGAGATAGCGCGACAAGTTTTCGAGACCCTCTTCGACTTCAACTTGCTTCTTAATTTCGTCCATTTAAGAGTTTTGCCACGAATAGCACGAATGACACAAATGAGATGATCTTCGATTTGTGCTATACGTGGCTAACGCTTTCTTTCCTCAACTATTCGCACGCTAAGGACGCGGTCCCCGCGAGCGATCTTATCGACGACGAGCATATCCGTCTCGCTCACTCGTCCGAAGACCGTGTAGCCGCCATCCAAATGCGGCTGTGGCGAGTGCGTGACAAACCACTGCGAGCCGCCGGTGTCTTTACCGGAGAGCGCCATGCCGACCGCTCCTCGCTCATATGGCCGCATGTTCATCTCGCAGCGGATCGACCACCCCGGACCACCATTGCCGTCGCCGCGAGGATCGCCATCCTGAATAACAAAATTAGGCACGACGCGGTGGACTTCGAGCCCGTTGAAATACCTGGCACGGGCAAGCTTGATGAAATTATCAACGGTCAGCGGTGCGTCCTCGGGGAAAAACTCGATCGTGAAGGCACCTTTTTCGGTGGTCAGAATTGCTTTCACAGAACCGTTCTTGCGGGACAGAGCTCGCCGGTAGTCGAGGTTTGTATTGAGAACTTGGCCATGACGATTGGGCAGGTATTTTGCCCCTACGAGCACATTGTCAGAGCCTTTATTTCTTGCACTAGCGACTGCACTTTCTATTCTCGGAAACGCTCGCCGCAGTTCCTCATCGGCCAAAAGCTGGAATGCTTTCTTTCGTACCAGATAATCCGGATTATCGAGGGCGAGCAGAAAAGCACCGACGCCTTCGCTCTTGTTTAGCTTGTAAATTGCGTCGAGGATCGACATATGCGCATCGTGGTACTGCCGGTCCGTTAGGACTGATTTTGAGAACGCGCTCTTCAGCGCGTCGACGGATTCTTTCGAGGCAGGCTGATCCGCGAGCAGTTCTGCCGCCGTCGCGCGAACAAAAACATCTGGATGCAAGAGCGACGCTCGCAAAATCTGCGGCAGATTCGCAGGCTTAAATCCTGCATAGGCACGCAGCACGTCGGGCAGGACAAATGCGGCCAGCTTTGGCTCGACCTTTACGTCAAAGAACGTGGGACTCGCGAGCAGTTTCTCAAGGGTCGCACGCGAATTATCTCGCCAGCTTTTGGTACTTTCATTTTCGGTCACGTTTGCGGCTTCACCGTAACCCGCGATAAAGCTTCGCAGCACGTTTGCACGTTCAAGAAACTTTGTCGGACTGCGTTCGGCGAGAACCTTTTTAAAATCCGGCGTCGCGACCGGATACACGACCGTCGTAACTCTCGCCATCGCAACCTCAGTTTCCGGTGAACGATAGCCGTCAGCTTTGCGAAGCTCGCGGAGAAACTTTACGACTCGCTCCGTGGAGTTGCCTTGATGAATGCGTCCAAGGGCCGACGCAATCTCGAGTAATTCGCTGCGCTTTGCGAGAGGCTCCGAGCCCTTCAAATAACTCTCGCCGTTATCGAGTAGACGCGCCGTGGCTTTAACATCGTTCAGCGTCGCGAGCGAACGAATCGCCGAGACGCGAACACGCGCGTCTCCGTCTCTCGTGGCAGCGTCGAGCAAATCATCGAAAGCACTTTTATCCTCCGCCGCGCCGAGTGCCCGTGCGGCGTTGGCGCGGGCGATCGGGTCGGCATCGGTTGAAAGCATTTTTCGCAGTCCTTCGTTGGCGTTTTTTGTGCGGACGCGGGAAAGCGTGTTGGCTGCGTCGGCACGGACGCGGGCATCGAAGTTAGTCAGGAATTTCGCGACAACAAAATCGGTCTTATCTGGCCGCTCGCGCTTCGTGTCCTTGGGCGCGGCTCGCAGGGCGGCCGTGAGGGCAAGCAATACGACTTCACGGTTTTGCTTTGTTCCGCGATTGTTTTCCGATTCGAGCGTGTCGAGAATAGCTTCGGCTAAAACCTTTGACTTTTCGTCCTTTGCGTTGGCAGCGGCGATCTTTCCGGCAGCCTCGATAATGCGCGCGCGAACCCGCATATCTTTTTCGGTCTTTAGCGGATCGAGTAAACCGTGGGATTCCCGAATCGATTCTATCTCGCCGATCGCAAACGCGGCTATCGCACGAGCGTCCGCCGAGGCGTCGCCCGCTAGCATGGCATACAGAGATACGACTGCCCTGTCGTCGCCGATCCGCCCCACAGCGAGTGCTGCTCGGATACGAATCGCCGCGTTAGGTGATTTGAGTAAACCCGCGAGCGCTTCATCATATGCCCGCGCATTTTCGGCTTTGAGGATCTGGATGTGAGTCGCGGTCGGAAACTGTGCGCTTGCGCCCGCGAAAAACCAAAGACACAAAATACCCACGCCAATAAGTTTTCGATTCATCGGATTGATAGACCCACAAGATTCTCAGATCGATACTACGCAAGCATGGCCGTAAGTCACGCTCCGCACTAAACTTCCACAATCTCGTAGCTCGTCGTTATCTCAGCCGTCGGGCGAACGGTAGCTGCGACCGAGCAATACTTTGTGTCCGAGAGATGGATGGCGTCGGCTAGGGCCTTTTCGGAAACGCCGCGGCCATGCACGATATGGTGGACGTGAAACCGTGTAAATTTACGCGGATGGTCCTCGGCCCGCCAGCCCTCGATCTCGACATTATAGTATGTAACATCCTGCCGCTTTTTCTCCATTATCGACGCGACGTCGGCGGCCGTGCAACCCGCTACGGCTACTAGCAACATTTCAAGCGGCGTAATAGCTGATGCTCTATCCCCTTTAACGTCAATCGTTTGAGCGTGTCCGCTGGGCGGCGTCCCGATGAAGAGCTCATCGCCCGCGTATCTGACTGTTGCTTTATACGTATTTTCCGGCATAGTTTTGAGACAGTGAAGTAGACGGATTTTATCACACACCCCAGAGCCGCCGACCTGTGAGGGCAAAACGGAACAACCCTTGGCACGCATTGTGCTTCCTATCGAATGAAAGTCTCGGTGCGCGGCTCCGACACGCCCATCAAGACGCGGAGAAACTTATGAAAACGATTGGCAAAATCATTCCTTTCCTCGGACTCATCTTGAGCGTTTTTATCGCTTCGGCGGCGCCTGCAGAGGCACAGACGCGAAATACGCGCGAAGTTCGCGATGCGATACGCGCTCTGAACTCGAACCTCGACAATTTTGAATACGATCTCAGATATCAAGATCAGACAAACTCACAGTCGGTGGGCAGCATGCCGGAGGATATCCGTACTCTCAAAGATAGTATCCGCAGGTTTCAGGAGAATTTGGACCGTCGGCGTGAAAACAAGAGCGATGTCGAACAGATAGTGATTGCGGCCCGTCGTATTGACGATTCTCTTCGCAGTTCTAATCCGAGTCGCCGGAGCCAGGATGCGTGGGCCGGCGTTCGCCGGCAGATCGACAGGCTCGCCTCAAATTATCAGACCACAGCCAATTGGGACAACGATGACTCTCCGCAGGGAGTGCCTGATTACAACGATCAGAGGCCAGTTCTGAATCCGGGGAACACATTTTCAGTCGGACTTTCGGGTACCTACGATCTCGATGTGCGAGCGAGCGAGAGCGTCGATGACATCGTCGCAAATACAAACGCGAGTGCGACTAATCGCGAAGATCTAAAGGACAAGCTCGAGGCGCCTGCACAGGTCGCGATCGATATTCGCGGCAATCAGGTGACGCTTGCGACCAGTAAGGCTGCACCGGTGAGTCTCGTTGCTGACGGCCGAGATCGCGTGGAGCAGGCAAACGGACGAACGATCCGGCTGCGAGCGACGATGTCAGGTCAGACGCTGACAGTGGCGAGCATCGGCGGCGAGACTGACTATACGGTGACGTTTACGTCGCAAAGCGGTGGACGCGGCCTCAAGGTTTCGCGACGCATCACGACAGATTATTTGAATCAGACGGTCTTTGCGGAGAGTACTTACAATAAGAGCGATTCGGTCGCCCGCCTCGGCATCGATCGCGGCGGTTACAACTCCGGTGGCTACTCCGACAACGATCAGAACGGCGGCACGTACGGCAACCCGCCGGTGGCGGTCTCCGGACGCACGGGTGACTACATCGTTCCGGATGGAATGATTCTTTCCGCCTATCTCGAACGCGACATCGACACTAAGATCTCGCAGAACAACGACCAATTTAAGTTAACCGTCCAGTCGCCCGACCAGTTTCGCGGATCCACAATCAACGGTTATATTAGCGGCGTTGGACGCTCGGGCAAGGTTACCGGAAGATCGAATGTGACCTTTAATTTCACGACGATAACCCTCCGTGACGGTAAGACTTATGACTACAGGGGAACCTTGACGGGCGTCCGTGACGCACAGGGTAAGGACGTCAAAGTCGATACGGAAGGTACGGCACGGGGTGATAGCCAGACGAGAGAGTCCGTAAAACGCGGCGGAATCGGCGCAGGGCTTGGAGCTGTGATCGGGGCGATTGCGGGCGGCGCCAAAGGCGCCGCGATCGGAGCGATAATCGGCGGCGGCGCGGGAGCGGGCTCCGTTGTACTAACTGGCCGCGAGGATGTGACCCTCGGACGTGGCTCAATCATTACGATCCAGTCGTCCTCGCCGATCCGCGGCGGTTCGACAAGAGTCAACTAACTTAAATCCACTAGAAAGATTGAGCGGGCGGCCCGAATAGGCGCCCGCTTTTTTTGTGCTCAGTGATATTCTCTAGCCGAGAAAATGCAAAGCATTCCTGAGGAAATCGAGCTCTATCGAGACAAAAAATGGCGACGGGAAGAATCGTTAAAGGTCGATACTGCCGAGCAGGTTGAGGCAATGGTAGAGCAACTCGGATTCTGCCTCGGCCTGACCGACCACCGGAAGAATCTGCCGTCCGTCTACATCGCCGTATGCGGCCGCCGCGACGCGCATATGCCGCGCAACGTGCAAAAGGATCCCGAGGCAAGCCGTGCGTGGGTTTTGAAGGACGACGTTATCGCGCGCGGAAAGGTGTATTACGCCAAACTCGTGAAAGGGCACTCAATGTTCCTGGCCCCGCGGATGATTCCTTATTTCAAGGCCATCTGGGGCGTTCCGAAAACCCGCGAAACAAAGGACCTGTCGGGCAGTGCGAACAAAATTCTAAAAGTCCTGCGGGAGGAATGGGAAATGGGTTCGGCGGATCTCAGGTCGGCGGCTGAGATAACGACGCGTCCGCGATTCACCAAAGCCCTTGATAAACTCCAACGGACAATGAAGGTGCTACCGCAAGAGGTCGTGTACTCGCCGAAATTCACCTACATCTGGACACTGGCCGAGGCCCGCTTTCCAGCTGAGACCGAGATCAAAATTCCCCGCGACGAAGCCGTTCGTGAGCTGGCACGCGCCTACTTGCAGATGTGCGGAATGACGCCGCTCGGCGAGCTCGCCAAAGCGTTCGGATTGACGCGCAAAGAATCGGGCAAAGCTAATCATGAACTGGTTGACGAGGGCTTTGCCGAACGCCTCGCGACGGGTGTATACAAATTAGAGAATTTTTAGGAATGCAATGGATAAAGGGATTAAGAAAATCGCTTTTCAAAATCCCTTTATCGAAATAAGATTCAGACCGCGACAGATCTGGGTATTCTTTCGGTTATCATCTGCACGTAAACGCACAGCTTCCGCCCGCACCACATGTAACGCTTGCAATCTTGCCCCTGCCACAAGCATCATTTGCAGAGCCACACACTCGGCACACGTCTCTGCGAGAAATAAATCAGTAACTCCAACAAGATCTAATCTATAGTTATTCGCCCCGTTTAAGTAGTCACTTACGCCCAGAGTAACCCTACTCGGGTTTTGGGATAACGTCTCTTTTCCAGGGCCATTTCCGCATAGCCAAGACTGACCGCCGAAGGCGTTCCGTCCTTGTTATAGCCGATCAGTATGAGGCGGCTATTCTTCCATACCTCTGCGATTCCGGCGAAATTAGCAAAAGACAATTGAAATTCCTCTCTTAATTTCTTTCCTTCGCGAAATATGACTGTATCCAATTGAGCGGGCGCAAAGTTAATAGCTGATGGAGCAAGATTGACATCGTACTTCTTTTCCCGAGCCGCTACGGAACCGCCCTCCTGAGCAAAAATTGAAGATGTCGCAATAACGGAAAAGATAACCAATAAAACTAACACATCCTTTTTCATAGTACCTCCTCCATTTTGCTAAGACTCACCGAGTATTATTGACACTTCCCCAGTATGAGGTCAAGAGCTAATATCATGTCAAAAATCAGGCGGGCTCACTTTCCCTGCCGCCAATTTTTGAATGGATCTCCCCTCTTGCTTTCTAGCGATCGTAATTGCCGATCGGTCTCAAATGCCCGCGCGCGAAACATCCACTGACAGAATCGCGTAGAATATCTGAGACCCACTGAGTTTTAAGGAGTCTTGAACGTAAATGTATCGCTATCTAGTATCGCTTCTCGTACTCGCAACGCTTCTGCTTCCGTCCGTCGCTTTCGGCCAGACCGCCGCAATGGCGACTGACGACGTCGCGAAGATAAAGGAAGAAGGAATGAATCGCTCGCAGGTCATGCCAACTATTCGCTATCTCACGGACGTCATCGGTCCCCGCCTTACGGGCTCGCCCGGCCAGAAACGGGCCAACCGATGGACGAAGGAACAGCTCGAAAAATGGGGGCTAAAGAATGCGACGGTCGATCCGTGGGGCGAATTTGGCCGGGGCTGGGAATTAAAGAGTTTCGCCGCTACTTTCACGGCGAATGAGCAGACCACTGCGTTTCGCTCTTATCCAAAGGCCTGGTCGCCGTCCACCAGCGGACCAGTTACGTCCGACGTGATATTTGTTGACGCAACGGACGAAGCCGGTCTCGAAAAGTTTAAGGGAAAGCTCAAGGGCGCAATAGTTTTTGCCGCGAATGAGCGTCCGGTTCAGGATATGTTCAAGCCGACAGCCACGCGAAACTCAGATGAAGATCTGAATAAGCTCGAGAACGCTCAGCGACCGGTTGCCGCCCCGGGGCCACCGCCGCCAACTGCTCAGCAGCCGGCAGCGATGCAGTTTAACAGCCGGAAGGCCCGATTCTACTTTGAAGAGGGTGCCGCCGTTATTGTCGATTCTGGTTCGACAGTTGACGGTGGAGCGATTCGTGTAATGGGAGCACAGCTTCCACCAAATGCACCCGGAGCCCCGCCCCTGCGCGGCATTCGTGCTGCCTCGAAAAATGCCCCGACTACCATCCCGCAGCTTGTGGCTGAGGTCGAGCAGTACAACCGGATACTACGTCTGGTGAAGCAGGGCGTGCCGGTGAAGATGACCGTCGACCTCCAAGTGAATTGGTACAACGACGACCTTCAGGGCTACAACACAATCGCCGAGATCCCTGGTACTGATCTAAAAGACGAGGTTGTTATGGTCGGCGCTCACCTCGATTCCTGGCACGGGGGAACCGGTGCAACCGATAACGCAGCGGGTTCGGCGGTCGTCATGGAAGCCCTTCGGATAATCCAGGCCTCGGGCCTTAAACCACGCCGTACTATCCGCATCGGCCTGTGGACCGGTGAAGAACAGGGACTGCTCGGCTCGCGTGGCTACGTCGCAAAAAATTTTGCGACGATCGGCGATGGATCGGACGCGCAAGCATTCGGAGCGATGGGCGGTGGTGCCCGGCCTCCTATTAATAAGAAGCCAGCACACGATAAGTTCGCCGCGTACTATAACTTGGATAATGGTACAGGCCAGATTCGCGGGATTTATCTGCAAGGCCATGAGCAGCTCCGCTCCACTTTCAAGGGCTGGTTGACACCTTACAAAGATTGGGGAGCCACGACCGTGACTATTAACAATACGGGCGGCACGGATCACCTGGCTTTCCACGCGGTCGGCTTGCCGGGCTTCCAGTTTATTCAGGACCCGATCGAATACTTCACGCGTTCGTGGCACACGACCCAGGACGTTTCTGACCGATTGCTCGAGGAAGATCTCAAACGCTCCTCGGTGATTATGGCGACCTTTGCCTATAACTCCGCCATGAGCGATCAAAAGCTCGAGCGCAAACCGGCGGCCGCATTAGTTGCGAATATCGTCCCGACGTTTAACGTGAAAACGGAACTCGACGAGGCCGCATTTCGCCGCTCGGGTTATGGCTTTTCAATCTGCGGTCACGGCGTAGATGCGATGGAAATCCCGTCCGGGTTCCCAGCATATTTAGCTGTCACCGAAGAGCTGCACGGACACGCTGAATAACAGACCTTAAGAACAAAAAAAGAGACCGAGAATTTCCACGGTCTCTTTTTTTGTCTCTTTTGGAGATTACATTACAGGCTGCTTCAGCACGTCAGCCAGCGCCTTCATTCGGGCGGAATCTACCGAATTCTTTGCACGGGCCGAGCTCTTGTCGACCGAGTCGGCGTGCTTGGCCAAGCCTTTTGCATCCTTTGACGCCTCAGCTTTGGATATCGCTTTGCGAAGATCCGCCGCCTGCCCCACGCTTAGGGCCTGTGAGCGTTCTAGCTGATCGATATACGCCTTTGCGACAACCAGCTTGCGCGGCCAGCGCGTCATCTCCTGCGTCTGGACGTTAAGCAGCGTCTTTTCGACGGTTTTCGCGGCGTCGATCTCATTCTGAGTCATCCATTTCGTCGGCGTCAGTTCGAATATGTCGAGGCCGCGAGCGATCTCGGACGAATAGATCCGTCCGTTGTACCAGTAGGCCGACCACGAGCCGCCCATCACGAGCTTTTTCGCGTCGATTGGGCCACGGTCGAAATATCCGACCTCAATCGGATTCGCCGGATCGGTAAAATCCATTATCGAAATGCCGCCCTGATACCATGCCTGCACCTTGAGATCGCGCCCGGGAACCGGAATCAGCGAGCCATTGTGAGCTACACAATTCTCAGCCGCACTTTGCGCGGCCGGCAGTTTGTAGTAGTTGCCAAATTTCAGCTTGTTGCCTTCGAGATTAAAAACCGCGTTTGCTCCCCACTTATTCGGGTCCGTGTCGCGGCATCGAGGGCCGCCTCCGCCGCCCCATTCATCCGTGAAGATGACCTTCTTACCGTCATTCGAGAAAGAAGCGGAGTGCCAATATGCGAAGTTCGGATCGTTCACGGAGTCGATACGCTTCGGGTTCGCAGGATCTTTGATATCGAGCAAAATTCCGTTGCCGGAACACGCTCCCGCGGCTAATCCGAGTTCTGGGTAAACCGTAATGTCGTGGCAATGATTCGAGGCCTCGACCCGTCCCTCCTTAGTGTGCGAGCCGGCGTCGGTTAATGCGTTGATCTTGCCTCCGTCGGCAAACAGTCGAGGGCTGGCTACGATCTTTGCATCCTGCGGAGCGGCAAGTGGAACTTTTATGATGTCGATGCTAAATAGAGAAGTTCTGGGATCCTTGTCGGCCGGAGCATTCGAGCACCCTGCAAGCTCCGCGTCGGGCCGCACAAATGAGGCGCCGGAGTTGTAGAGGTAAACGTTTGCGTTGTCTTTAGGATCGAGGACCAGGGTGTGTGTGTGAGAACCGCGACACGTCTGGACTGCCGCGACCTGCTTAGGATTCTTGATGTCCGAAATGTCGAAAACCCGTATGCCGCGGAATCGATCTTTTTCAGCCGCGGGCGGGCCTTTCCGCGACTGCATCTCTTCGAGCGCCGGCACGGGGAACGCCTGCGTGCCGCAATCGATCCGCCCGTTTGGCATCTCGACCGACATGAACATCAGATTCTTGTAAACCGTGACGTCGCCCTGTCCGCCCGGGCAGATCATCGATGTAACGAGCTTCGCCTTGGCAGGATCTGAGATGTCATAGATGTTTATGCCGTAAAAATTACCCATGAAAAGGTGGTTTCCGGAAAAGGCGAGATCTGAATTTGCCAGGGCCATTGCGCCCGCACCCAGCTTGACCTCAGCCGGGATCCGCGGATCGTTAGGAATGCCCATCGCCGTCATCGCCTTTGCAACCTGCGGAGAGTTTGGGTCACTTCCGAGTTCGAACGCCTCAGGCTTTCTAAGCAGCATCAGATGCTTAATGCCCATTGACGTTTCACCCGCATCGTAGAGACCGGGAGAAAGGTTCGCCCGTGGATCACCGGGATTCGAGCCCGTCATGCCGGTCGGCAGCGGTTGGGGCTTCTCCAGACCGAAGGGGTCCTGAGCCGACGTGTTAGCGATTAGGATCGCTACGAACGAGAGTGCTAAAGCGACAAGTTTGATCTGTTTCATGGTTCCTCTATTACGGTCTTTCATTCAATATGGTTTGCATTATCTTAATCTCGGCAATCTGCCCCGTGTCTACATCAGTAGCAAAACTAAAGATCTCCGCATCCTGCCCGGCCCCGGCAGTGTCGAATAAATCTTTTACCATCGCGAGCGCGCCACGGTGATGCTGGATCATTCCACTCAAAAATAGCGTATCGAACTCGGCATCCCTTGCAGCTTTCAAATCGGTCATCTGCTTTGAACTCAGCATGCCCGGCATTCTCATTTCCGCAACCGCCGAGTGATGCGACCCGTGCGAATGCGACGAGTCAGCGGCCGACGGATTCATCGCGGACGTTTCTCCGCGTGCCGTCAGCCAGCGCGTCATAAATGTCATCTCGTCCGACTGCGACTGGCTAATGCGCGCACTCAACAGGCGGATGTCCTTGCTTTTCGTGCGCTCCTCGATAAGCGCCGTCATCTCTACCGCTTGGGCGTGGTGCATTATCATGCCCTTCATAAACTCGACGTCTTTCGCTGATTTCGCCGGCAATACGGCTCGCGTATCGGCCGAAAGTTTACGCGTCGGGTGGCCCGGGGCTCCGGGCTGGACGATGATTGGGGCGTCGGAACCTGATTGCGCGAGGACTGACGGCGTGAAGAAAAAAATAAGGGAGGCGACGCTAACGAGACCGATCAAAAGAGGCCGAGTTTGCGGATGTTTCATCGAGAGTTCGTGCATATCGCTTTGGATGCTAATACTTCATCAGCTCCTGCACGGCCTTTTCGACATCCTCGCTCTGGGGCAGGATAAAGTCCTCGACCTGCGGGGCGTACGCGACAAAAGTGTCGATGGCCCCGACCCGTCGAACGGGTGCGTCGAGGTATTCAAAAAGCTCGTCGGAAATTCGCGCGGCGATCTCGGCTCCATAGCCGTAGGAGATCGGGTCTTCGTGGGCGACGAGAACCCGGCTCGTTTTCTTGACGGACTCGGCGATAGTTTCCCAGTCGTATGGAACCAGGGTTCGCAGATCGATGAGGTCGACCGTAATGCCCTGCTGTTCGAGTCGTTTTGCGGCCTGATTTGAGCGCTCTACGAGGGCGCCAAATGTGATGATCGAAACGTGCTCCCCTTCTCTAACCTTTCGGGCCTTGCCAAATGGGATGAGAAAATCGCTCGATGGGTACTGCGATTTGTTATAGACCTGCCGGTAGAGATGTTTGTGTTCGAGAAAGATTACCGGGTCATCGCAGCGGATCGCGGTGCGGAGCAGTCCGTTTGCGTCGAGTGCAGTCGAGGGGTAAACGATCATCAGTCCCGGCGTGTGCGAGAAAAGCGTCGTGCCCGATTGAGAGTGGTAAACAGCGCCGCCCTTCAGATAGCCGCCAACGGGCACGCGCATCACCATCGGACATTTCGTGTCGCCATCGGAGCGCCAGCGCGTCACCGCGACCTCATTTCTGATCTGGTGAAACGCGGGGAAAATGTAATCAAAAAACTGTATCTCGACCACCGGTTTCAGGCCGCGAATGGCCATCCCCACCGCGCGTCCGATGATATTTGCCTCTGCGAGCGGAGAATTGAATACGCGAGCTCCGCCAAACTTTCGCTGGAGATTCGCGGTTACCTTGAACACTCCGCCCTTACCCTTGACCGTTTCGAGATATTCCTCACGCGAAACGTCGGCCACGTCCTGACCAAAGACGACGATGCGTTCATCCCGCTCCATCTCCTCGTGCATACAGCGATTGATCAGGTCGACCATCGTGCCGGCGTTACCGCTGAGTTCGGCTCCATCTTCGGTATCAAACTTTTGACGATCAGTCGGATCGACGTCAGGCGAAAATACGTTTCGATAAGCCGTCTCGGGCGCGGGCTGCGGGGTCTCGATCGCAATATCCGCCGCGGCATTGACCTCGTCATCTACACTTTTTCGCAGTTTCTCGAGGACTTCGGACGACGCTATGCCCTCATTCATTAGAAATTCGGCGTAGGTTTTGATTGGGTCGATAGCTGCGTCCGCCTCGAGTTCCTCGCTTGGTCGATAGAGCTTTTCGTCGTCGGACAACGAATGCGAATATGGGCGGATTACTTTAGCGTGGACGAATGCCGGCCCCTTTCGGGCTCGGCAGTAATCGACCACTTTTTTGAAGGTCTCATACGATTCGAGCACGTCCGTGCCGTCGCATTTTTGGATAAAGAGGTCGGGGAAGCCTGCGACGAGTTTTGAGATGTCTGCGCCCGCCGTGCCGACCTCGACAGGAGTCGAGATTGCGTAGCCGTTATCCTCTACGACGAAGATTACCGGTAACTTGAGATTGCAAGCAGTGTTGAGCGCTTCCCACCACTCACCCTCGCTCGAGGTTCCGTCGCCGATCGACATATAAACGACTTCATCCCTCTGAAATCCGACGATCTTGTCCTGCAAACCTGGAATGAGCGTCGCGCGATACGCGGCCTCGGCGGCTCCAACAGAATGCAGTGCCTGCGTGCCCGTACACGACGACTGCGATGGAACATTCAGATCCTTATGCCCCCAATGCGAAGGCATCTGCCGACCGTGCGAGTTCGGATCTTTTTCGGCACCGACCGCCGACCAGAGCATTTCCTGTGCGGTCATTCCGAGGCCTAGCATCAACGCACGGTCGCGATAGTACGGGAAGAACCAGTCATACGCCGGCTTCAGACAGAGGGCGGCGGCTGCGAGAATTGCTTCGTGGCCCGCACCGGAAATCTGGAAGAAAATCTTGTTCTGCCCTTTTAGCTGAATCTCCTTATCGTCGATTCGCCGCGACATATACATCGTGCGATAGAGCTCGACGAGGGTCTCGTTGTCGAGGCCGTGACGGTCGCGGTCGAGCCCCTTATCTGAGGCCTTGCCGGCCACCGCACCTTTTACCGTTTCCTGCGTCTTCCGGTCCTCGACGTAGCCGTCGGCTTCGGTGGTTTTCGCGGGCTCGGCCACAATAGTTTTTCCGTTCTTCTTAGTTCCAGTGGACATTAAGTTAATCCTGTAAAGACAGCTCATCACGCGGGCGTGAGGTGTGGGAATGCCCTCGGTAGGATTCGAACCTACAGCCAACGGATTATGAGTCCGCTGCTCTAACCGTTGAGCTACAAGGGCATGAGCTTGTCGCTAGTTTAGTTTATTTGCGAGTTTTGCCGCAAACGGTTTCATCCGGCAAAAATTAGGAAAGCAGCGCGGCAAAGATGGGCGCTGAGCGTATGCGAGCCTCGCGTCCCGCCAGATCGTGCGATTCGGCCGGCTGCCCATTCTCGGCCTCAAACACGGCCGCGATCTCAGCGCCGGATTTGGCCCGCAAGATCTGCTCGAGGACAAACAGGTCGACATCGCCGAAATCGGCAATGCCCAGCACGTTAGACTTTTCTGAGCCTGCAACGCGCGTATTAGCGAGGTCGTAAACCCAGTCGAGGGCCTTATCGAGAGGTTCTGCGTCCGGATATCGCTGCCTGATCATCGCAAAAACCCGATCTCTGTCCGGCACGTTGAGTAATAGTGCGATAAAGAATCGCTGCTCAGGGTCGCTCACCAACTGCCGCTGCCTTACCACGGCATTCTCTTTATCCTGGAATGCGAAGACTTCGCGAAAAACGCCGCTACCGTGTCGTTGCTCCGCAAGCGTCAAAAAGCGTTGAAATCGCTCGGATCCTTTATCGAGCCCGAAAATCTGATCCATCTGGTTCGAAGCAAGCAGGTGGTGCAGGTTGCGGAGGATTTCATAGGCCGTATGAAAATCCGCTTCGTTGAGCCAGCCGGAGATGATCTCGTCTGCTCTCTGATTCTCCGCCCTGATCAAAGCGGCGGCCAGCTGCATCTTCTTAACGACTGTCTCCTGTTCAAAGAACGGGTCGATCGCGAAATTCGGCTTGAGATACGACAATTGCGGCTGATGCAAGGGGCTTAGATGAGTACGAACGACGATCGTTGCCGACGGACGGTCGAGGTGGAATAGCGAATGAATATACGCAGGGCCTGCCAGGATCTCCTGCACGGCTCCGACCTCGAGCAGCTCGCAGACCTTCAGACCGAGGTGCCCCGTCTCGGCAAAAATATTGATCTTCTTTTCGGACTCGAACGTGTACCAGCTGTGAATGCTAGAGCCGTTCAGCACCTGAAACGCGCCGCAAAATCCGTGCTGATGAATAGCCGTTGTGGCTTCAAACCACAGATAAACGTCAATGTGAAAGCGAAGTCCCGAAAAAACGGTGAGCGGCGGATCGGCGAAACTCGCTTGAAGGTCGCGCTGTCGGGGCAATTCATACTCACCAAGGGCCCATTCGAGAATCTCATAAACCGAAATTTTTGACGGTAGGTCGTGCTCGCGAAGGGCATTGGACGCAATGCCCGGCAACGCAGCCTCATCGTAGTCGACCTCTCGCCAGCGACCCTCGATATCCAGCCCAAGTTTATTGAAGATTTTCATTGAATGTGAAGCAGGTTGCGGCTCGAAATTGTGGAGCGGATCGCGCTCCAAGCATATTCTTCTTTTTGATAAATACGTTTATCTGCTATATTTTGCCTAACTCTTTCCAAAATTTAAACTTCCGGGGGATACAAGGAAAATCGATGAGCGCAAATCCAGATGCAATCGGCGGAAATGTTCACGCCGAATCAGGCAAACACCCTAAGGGCCTTTACGTTCTCTTCGCTACCGAGATGTGGGAGCGATTCAGCTTCTACTCGATGCTGGCTTTGTTCACACTATACTTGCGCGATCCGACGGAGGGATTTGGATGGACGGCGTCTGAGGCGACATCGCTTTATGCGAACTACCTGATGTTCGTGTATGCGAGCCCACTGATTGGCGGCCTGATCGCCGACAAGATCACCGGTTATCGCAAGGCCGTGATGATCGGCGGATTCTTCTTTATGGCTGGCCACGGCCTGCTGTCCATAGCCGCGCTATGGGCCGTTTACGCGGCACTCACGTGTCTAGTAATCGGAAATGGCTTCTTTAAGCCAAACGTCTCGACGATGGTCGGCAGCCTCTATCCAGAGGGCAGCCACCTGAAAGACCGCGCCTACAACATCTTTTACATGGGGATCAATGTCGGCGCGTTTCTCGCCCCGATCGTGATGGAGATCGTCCGTGCGAATTTCGGATTCCACCCGGCGTTTGCTGTCGCTGCATTCGGAATGGTCATCTCGGTTGCGATCCTTTGGTACTGGAAAGGGCTCGTATTGCACGCAGATCGACGGCCTGGTTCCGCGGATGCAGCACCCGTCGATGTTCGTGATGCCAATCAGGCGGCTGACTCTGCCGCGACCGCGACAGATGCTCCGCCGCACGGTATCAGCGATCAGGATGAAGGAAGAAATAAGGGTGCAGGCGGCGACGCGGGCCGCCAGTCGCTGATGGATAGCGTCTCCACCGGGAAACGCGTCGGCGCGCTAATCGTGATCTTCCTGATCGTGATTGTCTTCTGGATGGTGTTCCACCAAAACGGCTCTACCCTGACCTACTTTGCTGACGACAATACGGATTGGAATGTCACCGGAACTATCTCGAATTCGATCAATGCGTTCTGGGTGCTGGCTCTCACATTTCCGCTCGTCTGGTTCTGGGGCTGGCTCGACCGAAAAGGCAAGGAGCCTGCGACGCCGACGAAGATGGCCTTCGGTATGACGCTGACAGGCTTGTCATTCCTCGTGCTGTGGCTGGGCGCGAGCACGGGAGAACAGGCCGTAAAAACGCCCGAACAGTTGGCTGGCGGTTCGTTTCGCATCAACGAGCGAGTGCTTACGAACCTTGGCGCTGGCGGTGTTTCGCCCGATGCGATAACTCGCATAAAAGATGCGAAGGCCCCGGACGGTAAGAACAGCATCTTTGGCGTAAAGTTCGAGCCAAAGGATGGCGTGAGTGGTGAGCAACAGCTGTTAAATGCTGTAAACACGGTATCGCCCGGTGCGGGCAATGTTCATCGCGACGCAATTCTGCAGAATTCGTTCCTGTTTCGGGTATCACCGTTTTGGTTGATCCTGGCATATGGAATCGTGACGCTAGGCGAATTGATGCTCTCGCCGATGGGCCTCTCGCTCGTCTCAAAGGTCGCGCCGATCGGCATTCGCGGTCTGATGATGGGCGGATGGTTCGTCGCTACGGCGATTGGTAATAAACTCACGCAGATCGGTATCTATTGGGACATCTGGCTCCAATCGTCCTTCTTCCTCGTGCTGGCGTGCATGGCCCTCTTTATGGCCATCGTGCTCGCACTGCTCCTTAAGCCGCTGAAAAAAGCGATGCCAGGTGTGTAGGAATTGAGACTAGAGAGGGTAGAAAGAGACAAGGAGCGGGGGATGCGTTTTTTGTCTCTTTCTCGCTTACGACCTGAGAATTATGAAAAAGAAAGTCATTGCGATCTTCTTCGCTACGCTTACGCTGGCTTCGTTCGCCGTCGCTCAGAAACGTTCAATTACCGAAAAGGACATGTTCGATTTTGTCTGGATCGGCGATCCGCAGGTATTAATCTCCGTCCCGGTCCGATCAGGAACCTTTGCGGTGATCGCCTTGATCGCCGCACCTAGAAATCCAAAGTAAACGCCGATGCCGGTATCAGTATCCACCATAGTTTTGCCAGGTTTAGTAGCACTTTCCATAGCTGTTCGGGGCCGAACCACAGGAAAATCAAAAGTAGGCCTTCCGGTAGCAGGAAGAGTATGATGAGCCCGACAAAGAGGCGTATCCGACGAGGGTCAGGAGAAGGAGTCGGAAGTCATATCCCCGTCGATCCGTCTGAACCTTTAGTTCTAGAGACTGGATTAGGGAAATGTAGTGATCGAATTCCATCCGTAAAGAGTTTGCGTTACGTCGGCTGCTAGGGAACCGGAGCGATGATGTCGTGCCGATGCATGGCAATCATCGGATTCTCTGAATGGTAAGCAGTCTCCGAGTGGTCGAAAACTTCGTCGAGTTCGCGCTCGACCGAGCCGTGGCCGGCGGGGATAGATTTAATCATCGGCTCGAAATTTCGGAAGTCGTAGAGCTCGTTGTCGAGCAAGTGCGAGCCCGTGACGTTTGTCATTGCGGTGAGCATCGTCTGACGGATGTAGGGTGTCTCTTTTTCGAGCTCGTTTATCAAACGCTTCACTCGGGCACGCTTTAGGTTTGCCTGCGAGCCGCAGAGGTTGCAGGGGATGATCGGGAATTTTTGCTCTTCGGAATACGCCACGATCTCGCTCTCCTGAGCGTATGCGAGCGGCCGGATGATCGTATTGCGGCCGTCATCTGATCGCAGGATCGGTGGCATCGCCTTGAGCTGGCCGACGTAGAAGAGGTTCATCAGAAACGTCGCGATGATATCGTCCGCGTGATGGCCGAGGGCGATTTTTGTACAGCCTTCCTCGACGGCGGTCGTATAGAGGATGCCGCGGCGAAGGCGCGAGCACAGCGAGCAATACGTCTTGCCTTCGGGGATGTGTGCAGTAACGATCGAAAACGTGTCTTCCTCGACGATGCGGTAGGCGACGCTTCGCGATCGCAGATACTCGGGGAGGATGTGCTCGGGAAAATCAGGCTGCTTTTGATCGAGATTTACCGCAAGGATCTCAAAATTCACAGGTGCACGACGCTGCACATCGACGAGCAGGTCAAGCATCGTGTAACTGTCCTTACCGCCCGAGAGGCACACCATCACGCGGTCGCCCTCCTCGATCATCGAGAAATCCGCGATTGCCCGGCCCATCTTCTTTAGGAGCCTCGATTTTAGTTTCGTCTCAGCCTGCATTAACGCTCTCGCACCCGAAAGCTACATAGTGTGCCAGTTTACACGATGTTTTACAACTAAAAGTACAACTAGACAGCGCCATCGTACTCCACTATCATTGAAGCGACGGAGACGACAAATGGATGCATTTTTCTACGGAATCAAGGGATTTCGGCCAATTGCGCGACGATTTTTCTCCCGACCGCTGCTCCGAAAACATTTGCAGAATAAGTGAGGTATCACCATGATCAGAATGGGACGAAGCTCGAGAGGCGACGCGGCCGAGGCCGCGAACGACTATCCGCAGCCAGGCACCACCGAACAGCCCTCTCGCTACGCAACAGAGCCACAGGCGAGTGGCACGAAGGCGATCTCGGAAAGTGATTCGATGGCTCGGGACATTAAAGAGGGCCGCCTGAGCGGCTTTGTTGGGCACGGCACGACGCTCACGGGCGAGACGCAGTTTCAGGCGATGCTCCGTGTCGACGGGCATCTCGTGGGAACCGTAACTTCTGATTCTGGGACGCTGATCGTCGGAACTAATGGCCTGGTCGATGCGAACGTATCGGTTGCGGCGGCGATGATAAATGGAACTGTAAATGGGGATATACTTGCTACGGAGAAGCTCCAGCTCGGCCGCACGGCACGCGTCATGGGCAATATCCAGGCACCTCGCCTGATCATCGAGGAAGGCGCGATCCTCGAGGGGGGCTGCTCAATGCTGCGTGCTATGGAGAACAGCGAAGCAGCAACCGCACAGGGCGAGGAGGAGGAGGAGGAGGACGACGAAACGCCGGCCTACTCGAGCTCCACTAGCTATGGCAGCAGCGCGGACGACGGGCAGGCCTCGCTGCTCGACGATGCAGACGATAACGAAACAGTCGCCGGCACGGCCAGCGCGTAGAGTACACGGCACATGATCAAAGATTTTCGCGAATTTATCGCCCGTGGCAATGTACTCCAGCTCGCGATCGCCGTCGTAATGGGCGCTGCTTTTGGCGCGATCGTCAAGACATTAACAGACGGCATCATTATGCCTTTTGTCAGCTTGCTCACCGGCGGCGTTGATTTTAAGAATAAGGTAATCAACCTTGGCGAAATGCCGGTGACCAATGGCCAGCAGATCGAGGCGGCCGTCGCAGCCAAAGAGCCGCTAGTGATGTATGGGCAGCTGATAAACGACATCATCAGCTTTCTGATTGTCGCATTCGTAATGTTCCTGATCGCGAGATACGCGATCAAGATTTTCAGGAGTCTGGAAGGTAAGGTGCCTCCTACGGACGAGGCCATCCTGCTAAGCGAGATAAGGGATATATTGAAAACGAAGGAATCGCCGCGTCGCGATCTGCCCCTCTCTTAGTTCGTTGGGACGACGAGGCCGTGCGGCGTGACGATCGCGTTTACCGGCACGTCTCCCTCATGCAGCTCATCTATCGTCTCGACCGGTTCAAATTGCGAGAGGCCGACCATTTGACAGTCGTCACGCACGGTCATTAAGAATCGGTCGTAAAACCCCTTCCCATACCCAACGCGATGGCCACGACGGTCAAAGCACAATCCCGGCACGAGCACGAAGTCGATTTCACCGGGAGCAATGGCACCGGCCTCGCCCTCCGACGGTTCCGAAATTCCCCACTTGTTGACCGCAAGTTTGCTTTCGGGTGTGAACGCACACGCGTCCATCTCACCGGTTTCTTCATTCAGCCGCGGTACCATGACGCTAATCTCAGGAAACTCACGCCAGACCCTTTCGCAGATCTGCATCGTATCGATCTCAGAAAATTTTGCGATGGGCAGGAATGTGTGGATGCACCGGACTGCGTCGAGAGAGAAATTCTCGAAAAACGTATCCGCGATCCGAGCGCTCGCGAACGCAATCTCCTCCGCCGAGAGCTCGCGACGCCTCGCCAACCAGAGCTTTCTCAATTCGCCTTTTTGCATCAGAAGGCCGCGTCACCTTGGATGAGCGCTAACCGCGCTTCTTGTCCGGGCGAGGTTTGATCGCCTTCGTATTCGTGCGCGGCGTCACCACTGAAGATCGGAATTCACTTCCGTCGTCCGCACCTGAGGCCTTCGCGTCCGACAAAAGCTGTGAGTCCGTCAAGAGTTTTTGTGCGGCTTTAGCCGTTTTACTGGGTCTTTTCTTGGGCTTTTTCATAAAAATCTCGAAAGACTTAATTTCGCATAATCCAGCCGCCGCCGACAACCTCGTCGCTGGTTGCGAGGTCGTAAAATATCGTCGCTTGCCCCGGCGAGATTGCTCGCTGAGGCTCGTCAAACACAATGCGTGCGTGAGAATCCTCGAGCAGAAAGATCGTCGCGCTCGCGGGATCATGCTTATAGCGAATTTTGACCGTAGCCCTAACAGGCTCGCCTGGTTTCGCCGACGCGATCCAGTTCACGCCTCTGGCCATCAATTCCGTGTGGTCGAGATCGCTCTCTTCGCCGACAACGATCTGATTCCTGGCCCGCTCGATCTGAGTGACATAAAGCGGCCGCTCGTGGGCGATACCGAGGCCCCGCCGCTGCCCGACCGTGTAACGATGGATTCCTGTATGTGTGCCGACCGTCTCGCCCGTTGCCGTCACAATGTCACCCGCGAGCGGCATTTCGGCGTCGCGATGCTCGTGCTTGAGATAGCGATCAATAAACTCCGAATACTTCCCGTCGGGCACGAAACAGATCTCCTGCGACTCTTTCTTTTCGGCGGTGTAGAGACCGGCTTTCCGCGCACCTTCACGCACGTCCGCTTTTGTCATCTCGCCCAATGGAAACATCGCACGCGACAGTTGCTGCTGAGTCAGCTCCCACAGGAAATAGCTCTGGTCCTTCCAATGATCGCGGCCGCGAAAAAGCCGGTAGCGATTGGCGATCTCGTCATACTCGACGCGTGCAAAATGCCCGGTTGCGACCTTGTCACAGTCGAGGCTCGCCGCCATCTTATCCAGCGCGGCAAATTTCAAGCGTGAGTTACATGCGACACAAGGAATCGGTGTCTCGCCCGAGAGATAGCTCGCAACAAACGGCTCGACGACATCGCGCTCGAAATCCTTTTCGAGATTCAATACATAGAATGGAATGCCCAGAGATTCTGCGACCCGACGGGCATCATAAACGTCGTCGAGGGAGCAGCAACGGCTGGGAAGCGGATCGCCGTTTTCATCGACGCTGATGCCGCGCCGCTGATTCCACAGCTGCATCGTAAAGGCAACGAGCTCGTGGCCCTGCTCTTTTAGTATCGCGGCTGTAGTCGAACTATCGACGCCGCCGCTCATTGCTACCGCTATCCTCATCGCACTTGATTGTTACAGCACGGCCTACACGCGCGCAAGGCGGATCTAGCCTCGACTTAGAATCTGCTAGCGTGCCACGCTTTTGTTGTGCTATATTCGTTTCCACTATGAAGCTCGCCATCCGCATCCGCTAGTTAATTCATCGATTTTCGACGTCTGTTTTTGAAGCTCGCGCTTCTCTAAAAGAGACGCGGCTTTTGTCGGCGTTTACACGCGCCTTATACCCTATTGAGGACTCTTATATATGTCTACGAGTGTTGAAACTACGGCGGACGTCGCCCACGACAATTCGTTCTTCGCGGTCATTCGCGAGGCGCTTCGCGGCAGCGAACGCGACTTTACACAGGGGCCTATCTGGATTGCGCTAATCATACTGGCGATCCCGATGATCCTCGAGATGTCGATGGAGAGCCTCTTTGCGGTCGTCGATATCTTCTTTGTCGCAAAGCTCGGCGCAGACGCAATCGCGATCGTCGGCCTGACGGAATCTGTAATGGCGCTGATTTATGCCGTCGCGTTTGGTCTCGCGATCGGCGCGACCGCGACCGTGGCGAGACGTATCGGCGAAAAAGATCCGGAGGGCGCAGCAAAGTCTGCCGCTCATGTAATTTATTCCGGCATCATCATCTCGCTCGTCATCAGCGTGATCGGAATCATTTTCGCACCGAATATCCTGACGCTCCTCGGCGCGGCACCGGCGATCGTCGCCGAGGGCTCGACCTTCATGCGAATCATGGTTGGCGGCAACGCGGTCGTCGTTTTCATATTCCTGCTAAACGCGATTTTTCGCGGAGCAGGTGATGCGGCGATAGCCATGCGTGTGCTGATCCTCGCGAATGGACTGAATATGATCCTCTCGCCGATGTTCATCTTTGGCATCGGGCCGTTTCCCGAGCTCGGTGTGACCGGGGCAGCCGTCGGCACGACTATCGGTCGCGGAATCGGTGTCGCGTATGCCGCATGGCATCTGTTTCGACCCGGCGGTCGTATTCACGTGAGCCGTGCGAGCTGGATGCTCGACACCGAACTGCTCGCTCGCCTGGTCAAATTGTCCTCGACGGCTGTTTTCCAGCTTCTCGTGGCGACGGCGAGTTGGACGGCGCTGATGCCGATCATGGCAGGCTTTGGCGAAGTTGCGATTGCAGGATATGTGATCGCGCTACGCGTCGTGATGTTTGCATTGCTGCCGGCCCTTGGCCTAAGCAATGCGGCCGCGACGTTGGTCGGACAGAACCTCGGCGCGGGCAAACCGGAGCGCTCCGAGTCCGCCGTCTGGAAAGCCGCCGGCTTTAACACGGTACTTTATTTTCTTGTCGGAGCGGTCTTCTGGCTATTCTCCGATCCGATAATCGGCATCTTTTCGCAGGAACCTGAAGTGCTAGCCTACGGCACCTCGGCGCTGCACATCATCGCGTACGGTTTCGCATTTTATGGTCTCGGAATGGTGCTCGAGACTGCGTTCAACGGTGCGGGCGACACTTGGACGCCGACCTACCTGAACATCTTCGTCTTCTGGCTCTTCGAAATTCCGCTAGCTTATCTGCTCGCATATTATTTCGAAATGGGCCCGAGCGGCGTCTTTTGGGCGATCACGATTGCCTTCTCGGTGCTCGCGATCGCAAGCGCGATCCTGTTCAAACGCGGCAAGTGGAAGCTAAAGCAGGTTTAGGAAATGCATAGACGCTCAGTATCTCCCGCGTCTCTGTGGTTAAATTCTCGTTATGCGGCGTGAAGCTTTTCCAGATCCGGCGACGTTCGACTTTAAGCCTTGGACCGTCGTCGGAAACTATATGATCCACTCGGACGGCATCGTCGCCTTCGGCACTCCGCCCACGCCTGCAAATCTTCGCGAGGCCTATTCGAAAGGTATTTTCCCCTGGCCGACCGATGGGATTCCGCTGCCCTGGCACTGCCCCGATGAGCGGGCGATTCTCTTCTTTGACGAGATGCATATCTCGCGCAGCTTCGCAAAGGCTCGCCGTTTGAGTAGACTGACTTTCACGATCGACAGAGATTTTCGCGCGGTGATGCATCAATGTTCGCGGGTGCGTCGCCCCGGGCAGCTCAGTACATGGATCACTGAAAAGTTTAAGAGCGTTTTTGGCGAATTGCATGACGCCGGGATCGCACACAGCATCGAGGCGTGGAGTGAAACCGGCAATCTGGTCGGCGGTCTATACGGAGTCGACGCGGGCGGTATTTTCTGCGGGGAGTCGATGTTTCATCTCGAAGCCAACGCCTCGAAACTCGCTCTTCTTTTCCTTATCGATCAGCTAAGAGCGCGCGGCTCAGCCTGTCTCGACTCGCAGGTGATGACGCCGCATATGAAGGCTCTCGGAGCGAGGGATGTGACGCGCGAAGAGTTTCTGCGAAAACTAAAGGAAACGCAGAAGCTAGATCTGAATCTATTCTGAAAGAGTTGCGGCTTGGTTCGCGATTCCACATTCCCCAATCCGCAATCAAATATGCCCCACCGCGAACGAAAAAACATCCATCCCGGCCTAAAAGTCGCCATCGTCCTAAAACGAGACCAACGCACCGGCACACAAACTGTCGGTATCGTGAAAGACCTGCTTACAAAACCGCCCTTTCACCCTCACGGGATAAAGGTGCGGCTCGCCGATGGCCAGGTTGGCAGAGTGCAGGCGATCAGCGAAGACAAAAAAATTATTCCTGATTATCCGTTTTGGGTTACTATCCAACCCATTATGAACGTTCACAGATCTTTCGCGCCTAAAATTCTTGTTTTCGTTGTCGGTCTTTTCATTCAGTCGCTGGTGCTTGCACAGCAGCCGGCTGCGTACAGATACACTCCGCCGGAAAAACTGAACGACGGAATTCGTACCGGAACGCTGAAAGACGCCGGACTCGATGAAGCGAAGATCGTCGCTGGCACGAATGAGATACTAAAAGGTACATATCCGAACATTCACAGCCTCTTGATATTCAGAAATGGCAGGCTTGTTTACGAGAATTACTTTACAGGTGAGGACGTTGAGCGAGGTGTGGGCCCGCTCGGGGTAGTGAAGCATACGCGAGATACGCTTCACGACATCCGGAGCGTAACCAAGAGTATTGTCGGGATGGCTGTGATGCTCGCGCATGCGCAAAGAAAAATAAAAAGCCTTGATCAGCCCGTTTTCGATTTCTTCCCCGAATATGCTAAGTATGCCGACGGCGACAAAAAGAACATAACAGTAAAGCACCTGCTGACCATGAGCGCCGGTCTGGAGTGGAACGAAAGGATCCCATACACAGATCCGGCCAACAGTGAAATAAAAATGAACAGGTCGACGAACCCGATCGAGTTCGTGCTTAGCCAGAAGCTAGCTACTAGACCCGGATCGGAGTTCAATTACAGCGGGGGAACTACGCAGGTCCTCGCTGAGATCGTAAAAAAAGCGACCGGGTTGCCGATAGACGAATACACTGCGAAAAACCTCTTTGCCACGCTCGGAATCACAACATTCACCTGGGTGAAGGATCGCAACGGCTATCCGTCTGCAGCATCGGGGCTACGGCTTAGATCAAGGGACCTGGCAAAGATCAGCCTCCTCCTGATGAATTCCGGCAAGTGGAACGGGAAACAGATCATCCGGAGCACGTTGGTGGAGGAATCTGTAAAGTCACACATGGCCCTCCCGGGTGGACCTCCGGGACTTTCAATGTCCTACGGGTATCAGATCTGGCTGCCGAGCTATTCGGTCGGTGACGTAAAGATCTCAACGATAGCGTTCAACGGTAACGGGGGACAGTTAGTCCAGATAGACAAGGGGCGGAACATTATCACGGTAGTTACGGCCGGGAACTATGATCAACGGCAGTTGAAAAAGGCGTCAGAGGACGTATACCCAGACCTTGTATACCCCGCGAGTGTTGTATCAAAAGCAAAAGCGGCAACTCGCTAGAGGAAAGCTAAGGTACATTTTATTCCGATAACCGATGGAAAAGGCTATTTTGCGTTAGGTTATCTGGCCTGATGGAATATGATCTCAATCGCCTCGCAGTCATAAGATGAAGTGGCAAATAATTTTTTGATTTACGGCGCGAACGGTTACACGGGCGAGTTGATAACTCGTTTCGCTGTCGAACGCAGAATGCGGCCCATTCTAGCCGGGCGCAATGCGGCGGCGATACAGGAACTCGCCGAAAAACATGGTCTCGCTCATCGCGTGTTCTCGCTCGATGAACGCGACAAACTCGACGCTGCGCTGCAGGAAGTAGACATGGTGCTCCATTGCGCGGGGCCATTCTCGCTCACGTCGCGGCAGGTGGTCGAGGCCTGCCTGCGAACCGGCACGCACTACACGGATATAACGGGCGAGATTTCGGTTTTCGAATCGATGGCGGCCCTTAATCAGAAAGTCAGGGAAGCCGGAATCATGGTAATGCCGGGCGTTGGATTTGATGTCGTCCCGTCGGATTGCCTGGCACTGCACCTGAAACACCGGCTGCCGTCGGCGACACACCTCTCGCTCGCGTTTTATGGAATGGGACGCATCTCGCACGGAACGCAGGCAACAATGACGATGAACATCGGTCGCGGCGGGGTGATACGTAAAGACGGCAAGATCACGCCGGTTCCGGCAGCATGGAAATCCCGCGAGATCGATTTTGGTGAGGTAAGAAAGCTTGCCACGACAATTCCGTGGGGCGATGTCTCGACGGCGTATTATTCGACGGGCATTGCAAACATCGAGGTCTATTCAGTTATACCCGCAAAAAAGCTGAAAATGCTAAAGCTAAGCCGCTATATCGGGTGGCTGCTCGCCACGGCACCTGCCCAAAAATATTTGCAGAAACAAATTCCCGCCGGCGGCCCAAACGACGCGGATCGTGCAAAGGGCAAAATGCTGTTGTGGGGCGAGGCGTCGCACCCAAACGGGGATCACGTCGAAACGCGGCTGCAGTGCCCCGAGGGATACACTACAACCGCGCTTGCCGCACTCAATATCGCCGGGAAAATCCTTGCCGGGCATTTCACACCCGGTTTTCAGACGCCGGCAAAGGCCTACGGCGCCGATCTCGTTCTCGAAATCGAAGGCGCCGCGCGCCAGGACGTCTGATCTACTTACCTTTTACCGCATCGGCCGCCGAGTCGACCGCGTCGCCGGTCTTACGTTTGACCTCGCCCCATTTATCCTGAGCGTGTCCTGCCGCGTTTTGGGCTTCTCCTTCGGCCTCGAGGTCTTTATTGCCCGTGGCCTCGCCCGTCTTATCCTTTACCCAGCCCTTGGTCTGTTCCCATTTACCTTCGACTTCGTCTTTGTTTGGTGTTGACATTTTTTTACTCCTATAAAAACTCGACACTACAAAAGTAAAGGACAGAGCCGCAGCGACTCTGTCCGTAAGGTTACATTCGTGGCTCGCGCCTAAACGTCTAGATTCTTAACATCGAGAGCGTTGTCCTCGATGAATTTACGGCGTGGTTCAACCTGATCGCCCATCAGTACGGTAAACAGCCCATCGGTTTCGATCGCGTCCTCGACTCGTACCTGGAGCATCGTGCGTTTTTCGGGGTCCATCGTGGTTTCCCATAGCTGCTCGGGATTCATCTCGCCGAGACCCTTATAACGTTGGATGGTGAGATCTTTCTTGGCCATTGCCATCACGCGCTCGAGCAGGCGCTCTCGCGTGGAGAGGGTCTCGCTCATGCCGTTTTCACCGATCACAAAAGGTGCCGGGAAATCGACCTCTAGTGACTTTTTCAGTTCGACCGCCTTCTGAAATTCGACATAGCTTGCGAGATTCCAATCAATCTTGATCTGCTGCCCGTTGGAAAATGTGACGTCGATCTCCCACAGGCTGTGCTCCTCGTCGTTGGTCAGCTCGACGGAATAGCTCGGTGCGAGCTTGCCCTCGATCTCTGTCATCATGTCGCGATCAGCGAAAACTTTCCTGAGTTTGACCTGATTTTTTGAAAGGACACCATCGGTCCCGGCAAAGGCGTCGAGCAGCAGCTCGACAAGCTTTGCGTCGTTGTGAACACGCCGGGCGAGACGTTCGGAGTAATTCTTCAGTTGGGTCGTCTGCTCGAGAGCCTTTGAGAGCTCGCGGCCCGACATCGGCTTCTTACTGGAGCTGATCTCGATGTCAGCCGTCGCCATTCGCATTAGATAGCTGAACATCGCGGGCTCGTCCTTGATGTACTCTTCCTTTTTGCCGCGTTTAACCTTATAGAGCGGTGGCTGCGCGATATAGACGTAGCCGCCCTCGAGCAGCTCGGGCATCTGACGATAGAAAAATGTAAGCAGGAGCGTACGGATATGGCTGCCGTCGACATCAGCATCGGTCATCAGGCAGATCTTGTGATATCGCAGCTTTGCGACGTCAAAGTCTTCTTTCCCGATTCCCGTGCCAAGCGCGGTGATCAGGGCCTTGATCTCGCCATGGCCGAGCATCTTGTCAAAACGCGCTTTTTCTACGTTGAGAATCTTGCCCTTGAGCGGGAGCACGGCTTGATTGCGACGCTCTCGGCCCTGTTTTGCCGAGCCACCGGCGGAATCACCCTCAACTATGTAGATCTCGGAGAGCGCCGGATCCTTCTCCTGACAATCGGCGAGCTTACCCGGAAGTGTAGAGGTGCCGAGAGCGCTCTTTCTTACGATTTCCCTGGCCTTTCGGGCGGCCTCCCGGGCCCGGGCAGCATCGACGGCCTTACCCACAATCTTCTTTGCGACGCCTGGATTCTGTTCGAAAAACTCGCCAAGCTTTTCATTCAGGAATGACTCGACCGGCCCTTTCACGGGGGAATTTAACTTGCCTTTTGTCTGACCCTCGAACTGCGGCTGCGGAATTTTGACTGAGATGATCGCCACGAGGCCCTCGCGGACGTCGTCGCCTGAAAGAACGACCTTGGCGTTCTTTGTCATTCCCGAGCTTTCCGCATAATTATTGATCGTTCGGGTGATCGCTCCGCGAAATCCGGACAGATGCGTTCCGCCGTCGACCGTGTTGATGTTGTTGGCAAAAGAAAAGATCTTCTCGTCGTAAGAGTCGTTATACTGCATCGAGATCTCGATGGAGAGCTCGTCACTAACTACCTCAAAGTACAGGGGTTCGTCGTGCAGCGGGGCTTTATTTTTATTTAAATGCTTTACAAACTCGGCTATCCCGCCTTTGTAATAGAACTCGTGTGACTTCTCTTCTTCCTCACGTTCATCCTTGATGTGGATCCGGATGCCTTTGTTCAGAAACGCCTTCTCGCGAAGCCTCTCGGAGAGTTTTTCAAAGCTGTATACGGTCGTTTCAAAAATGCTCGAGTCGGGACGAAACGTGATCTTTGTCCCGCGTTTTGATGTAGTTCCGGTCTGCTTGAGGGGTGCGACGGAAATACCCGCCTCGAACTCCATTTCGTGCGTTTTGCCGTCACGCCAGATCTCGAGCCTGAGATATTCGCTAAGAAAGTTGACGCAGCTCACGCCGACGCCGTGGAGGCCGCCCGAGACCTTGTAGGAGTTAGAGTCAAACTTACCGCCAGCATGGAGTATCGTCATGACGACCTCTGCCGCCGACCGACCCTCTTGCTTGTGAATATCCGTCGGGATGCCGCGGCCGTTATCGATAACGGTGACCGAATTATCCATATGGATCGCCACCTCGATCGTGTCACAAAAGCCCGCCAGAGCTTCGTCGACCGAGTTGTCCACAACCTCATAAACCAAGTGATGCAGACCGATCTCGCTCGTCGATCCGATATACATTGCCGGACGCTTACGGACCGCGTCGCGACCCTCTAGAACGGTGATCGAATCCGCACCGTATTCTGTCTTTTTCGCTTTAGCCAAATCTATTACCTCTAATGCCCATACCGAAAGGGTTCCGTCGAAACTGCGGCGTCCAATCAAGGTCTAATTTTAGCACTTTTTGGACGGTTATCGAAGTGGCGGCGAGAGCATTAAATGTTAGTTTTTACAGCGATTTAGCAACACCGGACACAATCTCTAAAGTATTTGCGTTCAAACCGAATTTCTCGACGAAACTCTCCTTTGATGTGGTCACGAAAGTCTGCGTTTTGCCGTCCAAAAACTCTAGCAGTCGTGCGATTCTCTCGTAGTCGAGCTCTGCGTCTATTTCATCGATCAGAAATACAGGATACTCGCCGCGAGTTGCGTGAAAAACTGAGATATTGGCTAGCTGGAGGAGTAGGAATGCTGAGCGTTGCTGCCCGGCCGAGCCGAACTTTCGCAGATCGTGACCGTCGAACAGAATCTCGAGATCGTCACGGTGCGGCCCAATCAGCGAATGCCCGGCGACCAGCTCGGCCTGCACGCGGGCGGCTAGTCGCTCAGCTATCAGGCTTGAATAGTCGCCGAGATCGCCCTTGCCTTCTAGAGATGAGACGTAGCGGATAGACACTTCTTCTTTTCCGAAGAGTCGTGTCTGCAGTACCTCGCTCAGGCGTTCGACAAATCGTACGCGGGCCCGATAGATGCGTGTTGCGTGCGTCGCGAGCTGTTCGTTCCAAGGCGAGAGGGCTTCTGCAATGTGCTCTATGGAGCTGCCGTCGTCTCTCGCGCCTTGCAGGAGAGCGTTTTTCTGTTTAATCACCCGCGCATAGTCGGCGAACGATTGTACAAACGGAGGATGCAGCGACACGATGCCGGCATCCAGAAAGTCGCGGCGGCCTTCCGGGTGGCGTCGGACGATTTCGACTGCATCGGAATTGAAGACAATGGCATGAAGCTGGCCGAGGTAACGTGCCGTCGCCTCTTTCTTATCGTTGATCGAGAGTGTCTTCTTGTTTTCCTCGACCGCCACCTGCAGCTTCCGTGTGATTCCTGGCGACTCTTCCACCATCGCGCTCACGACGGCGAGGCGCTCGCCGAATCTGATTATTTCCGAAAGCTTGGTCGTCCGGAATGATCGCGTCGAGGCAAGTAGGGCGATAGCCTCGAGCCAATTCGTCTTGCCCTGGCCGTTTTCGCCGATGAGGATATTGAGGCCGGGCGCCGCGGTGATTTCGCCCGACAGGTTGCGAAAATTGAGAGCTGAGACCCGCGTGATCCGCATCCGATGAGTTTAGCACCGGCAAAATCCTTGACATATTTTGCCCGCGAGACTAAAACGACGTTTACGAAAAGCTCGCGGCTTATCGGTTTCTTGTTTGTCCTTTCGCTCACCGTAACGGCCCGGATCAAGCCTACCCTCATCCGGACTTTGCCCGCGTTACGATGGACGAGAAATAGGTCTCGAAAAAACGGCACGGTGAACATTCCTTTTCCCATGCACTACGTGATCGATCGCGAGGGAAAGTCCGGGTGAGAGTTAAGGGAATGAAGGGATTGCCGCCGTTATAGATGAGCTAAAGAAGCAGTTCGTGGCCAAATCCAACTAGTCGTTTTGTCCGCGGTACGCATATATTATACTTAGAACGCCTGCCGCGGAGAGGTAGCCTAATTGGTAAGGCAGTAGTCTTGAAAACTACCGCGCGTAAGCGCTTGCAGGTTCGAGTCCTGTCCTCTCCGCCACATTTTCCACATTTCCCTTGCACCGTTCTCCTATTGTGATATACATTTGCATCACTGAATGAGCATTCATTCAGCCCACGTATGGCAAAGGCAATCAGGGCTGGTGTGACGGACAAGCGAGAGGCGATTCTGCGCGCGGGCGTCAAGACATTTGCGCTCAAGGGGTATTTCAATTCGAAGGTGGCCGACATCTCTGCTGCTGCTGGGGTCGCAGACGGAACGGTATACCTTTACTTCAAAAACAAAGACGACATTCTGCACTCAATCTTTGATCGCGCGATGGATGAGTTCATCGAAGAAGGGCGACGGGAGCTTGAGAGCCTTTCTGATCCGACTGCGAAGCTGCGCCGGATCGCCGAGCTCCACCTGAGCCGTCTCGGGGCGGACAGAGACCTTGCGATCGTATTTCAGGTCGAACTGCGGGGCTCGATCAAATTTATGCAGGAGTTCTCGGCCGCGGGTTTTGCCGAGTATCTCGATATCATCCGTCGCACGATCGTCGAAGGGCAGCAGCAGGGTGTATTCCGAAAGGACATCCATCCATTGACGTGTTCAAAGATACTTTACGGCTCGCTCGACGAGATGGTGACAAACTGGATCCTATCGACAAAGCATTACCCGCTCGCTCCAATGGCAGATGAGGTTCTCAAGATTTTCCTCGGGGGTATTTTGGTTTGATGAATGACGCGGCCGCGATAGTTCAGTCCACGCATAACGGGGCCGCCGCGGTTCCGCAAACGCTCGCCGAGCTCTTTACAATGTCAGCCGAGCGATACGGTCGCGAGGACGCCCTAAACTATAAGCGAGACGGTCAGTGGCAAAAGATCTCATCATCTAACTTCGTTGATCGATCACGAAACATCGCCCTCGGACTCGCTTCCCTCGGGCTTCGCAAGGGCGACCGAGCAGCGATACTCGCCGTAAACTCCCCTGAATGGACTCTCGCCGATGCAGGATGCCAATTCGCCGGTATCATCGACGTTCCGATTTACACAACCCTTGCCCCGGAGCAGGTCGCATACATATTGAATGACAGCGGTGCACGAGTCCTATTTCTGGAGAACCGTGAGGCGTATAGCCGGGTCTCAGAGGCTCTCGGGAGATGCGGATCGGTCGAGAAAATTGTTTTCTTTGACGGGGCCGACGCTGACGTAGACAGCGCGATCTCGCTCAAAGATCTCGAGGCAGACGGCGCTCGGCTAAAGCAGGAGCAGCCCGAGCGCGGCGATGAGCTCACGGCAATCACCACCGGCAGCGACATCGCTACCCTTATCTACACGAGCGGCACCACCGGCGAGCCGAAGGGAGTGATGCTTTCGCATAGCAACCTGATCTCGAACGTGATCGCGGCGGCGGAACAATACTCTTTCGCTGGCCTCGACGTTTCGCTGTCCGTCCTGCCTCTCTCGCACGTTTTTGAGCGTATGGGAATGTATGTCTACCTGATGAATGGCATGGCCGTACATTATGCCGAGTCTATAGAAAAGGTTCCGGAAAACCTGAAGGAGGTTCATCCGACGATATTCATCGGCGTCCCGCGCATTTTCGAGAAGGTATATGCAAAGGCTCGGCTGACGGCACTCCAATCGAGCCCGCTCCGTGAGCGAATATTCGATTGGGCTATCGACGTGGCCAAGGAATATGCTTTGACGCTTGAGGCGGGAGAGCACGTGCCTAGGGCGCTTAGGGTCAAGCATAACTTGGCGGACAAGCTTGTATATTCCAAGCTGCGCGACTTTTTTGGCGGAAACCTTCGCCTCTGCATCACCGGCGGAGCTGCTCTCTCAGATGAGATTTTGCAGATTTTCACCGGGGCCGGTATACGGATAATGCAAGGGTACGGGCTCACCGAGACGTCGCCCGTAATCTCGTCGAACAATTCGCGGCTCCAAGCTCGGCACGGTGGGAAAGCCAATCAGAGGCACATCCGTGAGAATAGCGGCGGATGGCGAGATCGAGGTTTCAGGGCCCGGAGTGATGAGCGGTTACTATCACAAAGCGGAGGCGACTCGGGAGGCATTTACAGAGGATGGATGGCTTCGTACGGGAGACATCGGCGAGCTCGACGAAGATGGATTTTTGCGGATTACGGATCGAAAGAAAGATCTATTCAAAACCTCGGGCGGTAAATACATCGCACCTTCGCCGATCGAGCAGATGATAAAGGGTTCGCGCTTTGTCAATCAGGTTGTGCTGGTGGGGAATGAACGCAAATTTCCGGCGGCACTTATCGTTCCCAATTTTGATATGCTCGCATCCTACGCAAAACTCAAACAGATCGACGCGGTCACTCCGGTGGACTTTTGTAGCAACGAACGCGTGATCGACCTCCTGACGCGCGAGATAGCGGCTCTCACGTCCACACTCTCGCAATACGAGTGGGTCAAAAAGATCGCCTTGATAGAAAACGAATTGACGGTAGAGGGCGGCGAGCTCACGCCCACCTTAAAGATCAAGCGGCGTGTTCTGAATGAGAAGTATAAGGATGTAATCGATAAGATTTACGCTGATACGGGAAGGTAACGACCAGAGCGCAAGCGGGATGCTTGCGCTCCAGTAATTCAATCTAATAAAGCACTTTCGTCGGTAATGCGCCGCCCAATCCGCCGATAGCCTGCCGGGCGGTTCCCGTCGCGATTTCCAAGATCGTCATAGCGAAGCTTTTCTTCGATTTATCGACTTCGACGATGTCATAAGGTTCGAGCATAATGTCCTTTTGCTCACCCTTTTTGATCGAATCGTAATTCGCGGCGATTATCTCGCGATCTTTGGAATTGGATTTCAAACGGTATATTTTTATGTCTTTCGTTTTTGCTTCGCGGTTCACGCCGCCGATCTTTGCGATTGCTTCGGAAAGTGACATGCCGCCTTCTTTAAGATAAATGCCCTGCGGCGATCGCACTTCGCCGGTGATATAAACCGGAGCGGCTTTCAGGACGATGACGATATCGCCCGGAAGAATTACCGGGTTTGCTTCTTCTTTACCAAGTCGCAAACTGGTCAGGCTGTACATCCGCGAAGGAACATCAAGTGCATCGCCTCCGTCGGCCTTCCAATCGTTTTCGATGTCGGCTTCGGTGCAGACCGGATTTCGGGTGCGGAACACCTGAATCATTCCGCCGGCGTCTTCTTTCACGCCGCCGGAGAACGAAAGCAGTTCGAGCAAAGTCGTTTTTCTCGTCAGAACAACCTGCTGCGGCGTTCCAACCTGCCCATATATCGTCGCCGGAGGACGGCTCTTGCGCTCGGTGACACGAAGGCTCAGCTGCGGATTCCGGAGGTACACGCCGAGCATCTTATTAACCTCGGCGCGCAGTTCGCGCTCAGAACGGCACTTTGCAAGCATGGGCTCCTTTGAGAACGGTACCTGTATCTTGCCGTCCTCATCGATCGTGGCAACAAAATCGAACTGCTGCTCGCCGAGGATCTTTCCCTCGATGATGTCGCCGGGGCCGAGCAGGTAGCCCTTGCCCGTATCGATGTTCGGCGGGAGCGTCTGAGCACCGACAGCCGCGGTCATTGCGAAAATGAATATGATTAAAGATAGAACTGCAAACTTCATTGAATAAACCTCAAGACTCTCTGATGCCCAATAGTATAGCTGAATTGCCTGGATTCTACGACGGTTCAGTTTATTGACAGTTGCGATTTGAGCGATGTACTTTCAGAATTGAACCTTTCGGCTACGACACCACCCGATGATCGACGAAAATCGCTTCGACAATTTTTCGATTTTGCGCAGACCTCTGCAGTTTCTTGCAGACAGCCTCGTGCTGTCCGCGGCGTTTTTCGTCGCCTATCTGCCCGCAGTGAACATACAGGTCGGCGAATTCTACGCCGAGACAGCGCTTCTTCAACTCCCGTTTGTCCTACTGGTGCAAATCTCTTCGCTGTTTATGGTCGGGGCCTACTCGATGATCTGGCGGTACGTGAGTATTGAGGATATTCGTGTATTTCTAAAGGCGGCCGCGATCTCATGTGCGGTCCTAGTTGCATTTCGATTCCTGCTCGACTTTACGCGTTTTTATATTTGGCAGGTGCCCATCTCCGTAATTCTGATCGACACGATCCTTGCTTTCGGCGGTCTGCTCGCATTGCGAATTCTGCGACGCTTCGTGCACGAGCTTGGCGACAAGAGAATGTACGGAACGAGTCCGCGTCGCGGCCGGAAGACACCAACGCTTCTCGTTGGAGCGGGTCGGATGGGTGCAATGCTCGCAAAGGAAATGGTCGGCCGATCGAATGGAACTCTCTCGATCCGCGGTTTTATCGATGACGATCCTAGGAAACGCTCCGGCAGTGTCAACCGCATCAAAGTCCTCGGCACCACCGCCGACCTGCCAAGACTCGTCGCCGAACTCGATATCGACCAAGTAGTGATCGCCGTCGATAATGCCCAGGGCAAAGAAATTCGCCGGATAATGGATATCTGTACGTCAATACCGGTAAAGGCGCGTATCGTGCCCGGGCTTGACGAGATTGCTACCGGACGCGTATCTGTCAGCCGCATTCGCGACGTACAGATTGAAGACCTTTTAGGCCGCGAACCGATTAATCTCGACGACGAGAACCTTCACGAGTTTCTTACCGGAAAGACAGTAATGGTAACCGGTGCCGGCGGGTCGATCGGATCGGAGCTGGTAAGGCAGATCCGCAATTACGCTCCGGAAAAAATTCTACTGGTTGAGCGGGCCGAGTTCTTTCTTTTTCAGATAGAACGCGAACTTGCCGCGGATTCAGCCGGCATTCCCTGCGTAGCCCTAATCGCCGACATATGCGATGAGAAGCGCATGCGCGAGATCTTCGAACGATATAAGCCGCAGGTAATTTTTCACGCGGCGGCGCACAAGCACGTGCCTCTGATGGAGATAAATACTGCCGAGGCCATCAAGAACAACGTCTTCGGCACGAGAAAGCTTGCAATGCTCGCGGGCGAATACAGTGTTACCGATTTTGTGATGATCTCAACCGATAAGGCCGTGAATCCGACATCCGTCATGGGCGCCTCGAAGCGAATCGCAGAGATCGTCGTACAGGGGCTCGATGAGGATTATCCGACGAATTACATCGCTGTTCGATTCGGTAACGTGCTCGGCAGCGCCGGCTCGGTCGTGCCGATCTTTCGCGAGCAGATCATAAAGGGCGAGCCGATTACAGTCACGCATCGCGACATGACGCGATATTTTATGACCATTCCCGAGGCGTCGCAGCTGGTTTTGCAGGCCGGTGCACTCGGCGAAGGCGGTGAGATTTTTATCCTCGACATGGGTCAGCCGGTCAAGATACTCGACCTCGCGGAGGACATGATCCGCCTTTCGGGCCTTACGCCTTACGAGGACATTGATATTCAGTTCACTGGCGTTAGAGACGGTGAAAAATTATTCGAAGAACTGGAAATCACCGGTGAGAATCTCCTGAAAACGCGCAACCCCAAAATCTTTATCGGAAAGATCGCGAAGTATTCGCGCGCACAGGTCGACGAAATCGTTGCCGCCTTTAAGACTGCCGTGGCAAAGAACGATGAGGCGAGCATTCGCCGCGCGTTTAATCAATTTCTCCCGGAAGCAACCATAAACCCAACTGCGAGGCTCAGTGTCGAGTCGCCTGACACCGCCGGTCACCTATCTGCATCACAGGCGAGCGTCCGCCGCGCCGAAAAGTAGCTTCCGTCGTTACTTATTACGGCCTGTCTCTGTGGTTAAATTCCTTATGCCCCAGACTCGAATCCTCAAGAATCGAATCTCTCGAAAAGCAGCGTCGTTTACCGAATCGGTCATCCGCGAGATGAGCCGAGAGGCGGCGAAATACAACGCGGTGAATTTGGGCCAGGGCTTCCCGGATTTCTCGACGCCCGAAGACATAAAACAAAAGGCGATCGAGGCTATCGCGGCGGATCATAATCAGTACGCCGTCACCTGGGGCGTCAAGGGCTTTCGCGATGCGATAGCTGAGAAGACTAAGTGGTTTCTCGGGCTCGACGTCGATCCGGAGGCCGAGATCACGGTAACGTGCGGCTCGACCGAGGGAATGATCGCGACAATGATGGCGTGCGTTGACCCGGGTGACGAGGTAATTGTTTTCGATCCCTATTATGAAAACTATCGCCCCAACGCGATCCTCTCCGATGCCGTGCCGAGGCACGTACCGCTGCATCGAACGCAAAACGGCTACATCTTCGACCGCGATGAATTGCGCGTCGCTTTCAACGAGAAAACCAAGGCGATCATAATCTGCAATCCGAATAATCCGACCGGCAAAGTTTTCACGCGCGAGGAGTTGGAGTTTATCGCCCAGCTTTGTAAGGAGTTTACCGCACTCTGTTTTACCGACGAGATTTACGAGCACATCATTTACGAGAATGACGGTGTTCCGGCTCCCTCGCATATTTCGATGGCGACATTGCCAGGCATGCGCGAACACACGGTCGTCGTGAATTCCCTATCGAAAACGTATTCCGTAACGGGATGGCGCGTGGGCTACGTCATAGCTCCAAGCGATCTCACGCTTGGGATTCGGAAAGTTCACGATTTTCTAACGGTCGGCGCGGCAAACCCGCTCCAACACGCAGGCGCATATGCGATGTCGCTGCCGAAGAGTTATTACGATGAGCTGCAACGCGAGTACCAAAAGAAGCGCGATTTCATCGTGCCGGTTCTTCGCAAGGCCGGCTTTGACTGCGATTACCCGGAAGGCGCCTACTACGTGATGGCAGACATTTCGCGTTTTGGATTTGAGGACGATATCGAATTCACGCGTCACCTAATTCAAGATATTGGCGTCGCCGTCGTGCCTGTCTCCGCCTTTTACACTAATCCTGCGGACGGCTCTCAGATGGTGCGTTTCTGCTTTTGTAAAAAGGATGAAACGCTCGCCGCGGCCGCAGAACGCCTTCAAAAACTTACCGGCTAAAGCAACCAAAAGACGGCTCGGTTGCAACAAAACTCTATATCCCGCGTACACGGTTAGAAAGTTGGATTGAGAGGCCCGAGGACTTCGATCGACGTGCCTTTTTTTGTCACTTCAGCGGCGGCGCGCAGGCCGTGATAGAAAGCCTCTTCGAACAAGGCCATTCCACTCAGGTCGGTGTGGGCAAAATGAATATTGCGAAAGGGCGCCATCGCTTTTTCGCGGACGCCGCTCCATATAAAGTTAGGCCTCGGGCTGATCATCGCGTGGCCCCAACGCATCACGTCTATCCGCGTCGTAAGCTCGCGAATGTCGGGGTGAGCCCGAGCCAGGTCCGTGAGGCAGACGTCAGCGATATCTCTCCAGCCGTAATCAAAAAGCCGTGTCCGTCCGTTCGCCTCAGCGCACATCGGATAGTAGTAGCTAAGGATCGTGGGGCCGTAATCGATGCCCGCCTGATGAGTCGCATTCACATAACCGAGCGAGGGTGAATCGTACAGAACATTGTCCCACGCGAGCGGAAAATCGCGGGCGAACCGCTGTCTAGGGCGATCTTTAAGGAAAAGGTTGGCGACGAACCAGGCGTTGTGCTCGAAATCCTGCGACGCGAATCCTGCCTCGCCGGCAAAACCACGAATCACGTAAGGCGCCGTAAAAACCGGGGACGCGAAGATGACCTTTTCGCACGTGATTCCGCGAATCTCGTCGCCCGCGACACATATAACGCTGACGTTGGTCTCGCCTGGCACGATGGAGACAACGCCGTGAGAAGTTAATACATGATCCTTGACGGCCGCAAGGAAGTGATTTACAAAACGGCCATTTCCCTCCGGGAATGTTATAAATGGCTGCGATTCGTCACCTGACTTTCTGACGCGGGAACAGAAGTAAAACAGTCCTGCCCACGCGGACGTTTGCTCGAGCCTTAATCCGTAATCGTCTCGGCACGCATAGTCGCAATACCATAGTAGACGCTCGGAGCTGAATCCGCGTTGCCGCAGCCAATCGGCAAACGTGATCCTGTCCAGGGACGTAGCTTCGGTGTCCGTCGAGCAGTTCGCGACTGGCACGACGAAGGCGCGTTTCCCCGCGTTATCGCGCCAGTTGACCCAATAATCTATCTGTCGCTGAAACTCCGCGTACTGGCGTTTGTCGTCGTCGCTCTCACCCGCGTGCAGATAAAGGCCCTCGTACCAGCGGCCTTTATAGAAAAGCCGCTCCTCAGGCTCTCGACACAGGAATTCTTCTTTGACCTTGCCGTCTTCGAGCAGCGACATCTCGTCGAGCAGCGAGTTTAGCTCGCGATTCTCGGGAAACGGGACGGGCAGGTAATGCGCTCCCCACGGATACCCGACGGGCGACGCGGATTCGCTCCTCGACGTACCGCCTGCCTGTTTCTCAAGTTCCAAAACGACGAAATCGTCAATCCCCGAGTTCTTTATTTTCCACGCCGCTGTCAAACCCGCAATACCGCCGCCTACGATCGCGATTTTTCGCGTCGTCCAGTTCGAGGCCGGCACCTCAAACGAGCGCCCTTCTCGCAGTGAATGCCCGAGCTCCACATTCTGCCCGACGATCTCTCCCTCGGGAAGGTTCGCGGGCCGCGAGCAAGCCGCGAGTGCAAGCGGAGCGCCCAGGAATGTTGTTAGAAGTTCTCGGCGAGAGATGTTCGTCACTCGAATCTCCGCCACTCTGCCTCGTAGTAGCGGACCAGCGCCTGATTATCCAGACGATTGATCTCCAGCTCAACTTCCGGGCGAGACGTATCAGTTGAGAACTCGAACATAGACGCGAAGATAGTATCGTTCAGGTATTTAAGTTCGGATGCGTTATTTCCTAATCTTGTGGGCGGCTCAAATTGCTCAAGCTTCGCAAGTGCAAAGCCCCAGACGCCGAAGCTCGGCACGGTGGTTTGATACGGCTTGACGAAATAACCGCTGGCTTCCAATGTCTTCATCACGCACCAAAACGAATTTCGCGCGATCAGCGGAGACGTGGTTTGAATCACGACCGCGGATTCGGGCTTGAGCTTTGCTTTGAGAAGGTTGTAAAAGCGGGTCGTGTAGAGTTTGCCCAAAGCAAAGTTGTTCGGGTCGGGGAAATCTACTATCGCGATATCGAAGGGCTCGACTTCCGTCTTATCCAGCCATACGAAAGCATCGGCATTGACCACAGACACACGTGGGTCCCTAAGAGCGTGTTGGTTCAAGTCGCCGAGGGCCGCGACCGATTCGCCGATTCGTGTCATCTCGGGATCTAGATCGACCAGAGTAATGCTTTCGACAGAGTGATATTTGAGCACCTCGCGCACGGCTAGGCCATCGCCGCCGCCGAGCACAAGGATGCGTTTTGCGTCGCCCTCGAACGCCGCGAAGGCCGGATGAACGAGCGCTTCGTGGTAGCGATACTCGTCAAAGGAATTGAACTGGAGATTGCCGTTTAGAAAAAGTGAATAGCCCGTCTTACCGCGAGTAACGACGATTCGCTGATACGGCGAGCTTTTTGCGTAGACGATGTTGTCCGCAAAGAGAGCGTCCTCCGCCAGCGTGGTCAAACGATCCGCATTCATAAAGGCGAATGCAAGCAGCACTATGATCAACGCACCTTTTACGCGAAACCAAATCACGCTCCCTTTGATCAATGGCCGCAGCAGCCAACTTCCCCAGATGCCGACTGCCGCGTTCAGCATTCCGAAAAGCAGGGACGTCCGGTTTAAGCCAAGGCGCGGTACGAGAAAAATAGGAAACAGGAGCGAAGCGGCGAGTGCGCCAATATAGTCGAAGGCGAGTACCCGAGAGACGAGATCCTTAAAATCCATTTCGTCTTTAAGGATGCGCATGAGCAGCGGAATCTCGAGGCCGACGAGCGTTCCGATGATGAAGACGACCAGATAAAGTACGACGCTAAAATACGAAAGATGCGCGAAGGTGAGAAAGAGCAGCGGCGCGCTGAAGCCGCCGATTACCGCGACCGCAAGCTCGATGTCGATGAATTTTTCTGCAATGTTTCGCTCGATAAACCGTGACAGCCACGATCCCACGCCCATCGCGAAAAGATAGATTCCAATAATTAGCGAAAACTGCGTGACCGAGTCGCCGAGCACGTAGCTCGACAACGTCCCGGCGAGCAGTTCATAAATCAGCCCGCACGTCGCGATGACGAAGACATTGAGAAAAAGTAGCGGAGTCCGCCGCACACTTTAGCCTCCGTGGATTGCGGACGCGATGATCATCGCGATGCCGATAATTGTTGCGCCAATGATAATGGCGAGAGCGGTATTGTGATCCTCCTCAATCTCTTTCTTAACGGAGAATGGTGCGAGCATTACGACGAGCAAAAATGCGAGGAGAAAGACCACCAAGCCGATGGCGACGAAAATGATCGTCGTAACAAGCACCGGCATTAGTTCCTCCATCTTCACGACGAGCCCGAGCGCTCCGACTAAACTAGCGAGACTAACCATTATTTTCCTCCTCTAAATCCCGTGTAGAAAAAGGGCACGCCCATTCGAGATTTGCTTCCGGAATTTGCGATTTCCCAGCCCATCAACGATGACGCCGCGTAAAACATCAGCACGCCGCCACCGAACACCAGATACAGTTTCTTAAGCATAAATATTATTCGCCGTCATCACCGCCCGACGAGCTGAACATACTATTCTTCCATCGTGAAGACTCAAATGAAATCTTCTTGATCAGTCCGAGAATCGGTACGATCGCGAGGATCAGGAGTGCGCAAATGAAGTTAATTCCGCGGAACACGCCCTGCTCGACCTTGACCTCAACCGACAGCGGCTGTGCAATATTATCGAGACTGGCCTCGAGCCGCAGTGTATATTTTCCTGCGGGCAGCGAGGACATCGCGGCACTGTTTGTCGGGCTGCCCTCGCTCCAGCTTTCGCCGTCCTCGACGCCCTGATAATACGATACGGGAATATTAACGGACTCGATTTCCTGGCTCTGGTCGTTGATAAGATCGATATCCAGGTCCGCCCCCGAATTGCTTACCGGAGCAGAGGCCGTAATCTCAACATTGCGATTTCCCTTCAATTCAAACGGCTTACTAAAGACAACGTTTGCGGCGCCGGCCGTCGGTGGAGCCAGAGTTATGCTTTCGCGGTGGACGATCGCGCTTGAGCCGGCAAGCGGAATCATCAGGAGCGCGACGAGGAACAATCCTGCGAGCGGCAGCAGTCCCCAAGTGTAGTAAAAGCCACCGGTGAAAGGCTGGTTCGGTGCGACGTCCCACGGCTTTGCGAGATCCGTTACGCCAAACGCCTTTTCCACCTCGGCATTTGTCAGATATCGTCCAAGCGACCAGTTGATCTCGTTCGCCGATGACTCCTGCGAAAGCATCAGTGGCGCCGCGACATAATCGGTCGCTCGGACAGTTTCTCCTTGTTCGACGCGCCAATAAAACTCGCCTTTAACGTACTCAACCGTCGCGGCCGCGTCCTGAAAAATTTTAAACGTCTTCCCGTTATAGGTAACGCTTGTTCCTGCCCCGATGGTATTCGACGAGGCTACCTCGGCGGCGTTAATCGGCTCGACAAAATTCCAGTGATTGTCTGAATGCACGAGCCAACGGAATCCGATCGGCGCGTTGTAGAGCAAATATTCGTGCCAATAATACTTAATGCCTTCGATGGTTACGCTGCGCGACATAGCGCCGATGATTTTATATTTCGTACCATCAGCGAACGTCCCCTCGCTACTAATCGCGAGCGTAAACTCGGGTGCGGCAGATGGAGCGAGGGCGTTCAGGTAGCTAAGGTTCCCTTGATTTACGTCGAGGAGCGAATCGCAATTTGGACACGTGACGCGTTCAGTTTTATCGGGCGCGACGAGATCGAGCGGCCCCGCACAATTTGGGCAGCCCAATCCTGCCGTAGTCACACGACTATTTTCTCGCTCCGCGGCGCGCGCATCAGCCAGTCCGATCTCCGCCAAACTAACCTGACTGCCTACAAAAACCCACGGAGGATCTTCGCCGTAATCTATCGTCGCAAAGCTTCCGCCCGTTCCCGAGAGATCCGCGTAGTCAAACTTTTCGCCCGGCCTGAGCTCGTATGGAATCTCGCCCTCAGCTGCGATCGCCTCCGCGGTACCACGCTCGTTAACCATCAGTGGCGTGTCGTTTGGTATCGCTGAAACAGTTTCGCCAAGTTGAAGACTGCCGAAGGCCGGAAGGGTGGCGTCCGGCGGGAGCGGTTGATGAAAGGTGAGGTAAATCCGTCCTTGAGCCTCGGCAAGCCAACCTACCCAACCATTTGAAAACGTCGCATACCATTCGTCCCAAGTCCCGCCCAACTGATGCCTATTCTGCGTACGCCCGGTCAGCTCGAATCGCGCCTCGCGCCAAACGCCCTTCAACCCGAGGCGGAGCGGCGACTGGCTCACAGCTACATCCGCAATCTTTCCGAGGTCCTCGAGCCCTCTATCGGTTCGCGATACTGCAGATCGGCAAAACGGGCATACGATCACTATCGTCGAGCCCGAAGTAAACGCGAGCGGTCCCGCGCAAGACGGGCAATTAGCTGACAGAACGCTCAGGCGACACCTCCGGCGGTCAGAGGTTGCGGATCGCCTCTATGAAACTTAGTGATGCGCACCGAGGCGGCGCCGAGCGCGGCCTGCAGGTGGCCTTCCCAATCCCATTCGGGGCGCGTTCGGCAGCAGTAAAGATTAAAGGTCGCTGTACGGTGCTCAGGGTACGTGTGGCATGAAAGGTGAGATTCGGTGAGCGCGATCAGACCTGTGACGCCGCCGTCGCCGGGGAATTTGTGCCAGATTTCGCCAATCGCTTTTAGGCTCAGATCAGTCATCACCCCATCAAGCAGAGTGCGCAAACGGCCTTCGTCGCGCAGCGCATCTGCATCGCAAAGCGTTGCCTCAATTAGCCATTCGGTTCCAACGATCATTGATTGCCCTAGAAGGAATTTACGACCGTTCGCAGCGATTTGTTCGCGGCGTTCATCGCAGCTCCTGCGGTATAGTGAAGCACGGAATGTTGCTCACAAATATAGCTAAATTTCTGGCCGTTGTCATACTACTCTCGGCCTGCGATGAAGGGCGACGCAAGCCGGAGATGGATGCAGAGACATCACCCTACGACGAGCCTCAGGTCGTTGGCGAGATCGTTTCTCGTGAAATTATAGAAAGCAGTGGCCTCGCCGCGTCCCAATGTCAGGAGGGCGTGCTCTGGACGCACAACGACTCGGGCGACGGCCCGTTCATCTACGCGATTGATATAAGTGGAAAAACGCTGGGCGTCTGGAAGGTCGACGGCGCCATTCATACCGATTGGGAGGATATAGCCCTTCGTCGCGATGAGACAGGGACGTGCCACCTGTATATCGGCGATATAGGCAATACCGATAGCCTGGGCCGGACGCTACACAACGTCTATAGAATTAAAGAGCCCGTGATTTTGCCCGAACGTCCCAATGACAAGAAAGATGCGGCTGCGGACACGGAACCGGCCGAGACACTGGAGTTCCGGTATCCGGACTCAAATCACGACGCCGAATCGCTGTTGGTTCACCCGGCGACTGGCAACATTTACGTCCTAATCAAGAGTCTCGAATCTGCATCCGCGATTTTTAAGCTTGCGCCAGGATTTGGGGGCAAGCAGACGCAGATCGCAACCCGTCTCGGCGACTTTTCTTTACCGGCCATTCCCCGCGGATCGGTCACTGGCGGTTCAATCGCGCCGGATGGGACGCGGCTCGTGCTTTCCGATTATTCCGCGGCTTATGAGATCTCGCTTCCGAGTGGTGCACATGACTTCGACGAGATTTGGACTCAGCGGCCGATTGCGTTCTCGCTAGGAAAGCGTCGGCAGGGCGAGGCAATCACCTACAGCCGTGACGGCATGTCCATTTTCGCCACAAGCGAGAAGCAAAATGCGCCGATTATCCAGGTGAGACGAAAGTAGACGATATTCCCGTGTGCGCGGAAAGGGCGCCACATCCCTCCTGAGATGCCGCGCCCATATCCGCCAATCCAAAAGAAGCCTTCGATTACTACGTAATTTTGAACGACGTTTTGAGCTTGTCGTCCTCCAGTATCTGTCCGCTCACGCGGTCTTTGATCTGAATTCTAATCTCATAATCGCCCGCGGGAACGTTCGCCGTGGGAAGCAACCGGGCAAGCGTCAAACGCTGTCCCGAGTCGCTCAGTCCCGTCCAGTCTTCTTTCTGCCGCAGCACTTCCTTACCACCGCGTGTCAAAATGTATTCCACATCGACAGCGGGACGCAGCGTCGTCTGGTCGATGCCCGCGTTGTAAACCTGAAGGTAGATTCCGACATCCTGACCACGCTGGAAAGAACCGGTCAGATTGGGCACGACTTTCGCGCCACCGACGACGAACATCTGTCCGATGTCGCGCTCATCCGTCGGGCGAAGTTTATTCGCGAGGACGAGCGTCGAGGTCGAGAGTTTTTTGTCGTCGTAACGCGGCACCGTAAAGCCGAGATTTCTAATGCCCTTGTTACCCGTACTTACATCGCGGACCACCACGTCAACCTTATATGTACCGGGCGTTAGGGCTATCGCTTTCTGATAAACAGACAGGCGCTCGCGAGCCGCGGCGAGCTCCTCTGCGGTTGCATTCGTTGTTACGGAATCCTCGAAGATACCCGAACGTTTGCCCGATACAGCCGTAATACGCCCGAAGATGTTCATCTTGGCGGTCGGCAGATTGCCGACTTCCTCAAACTGAAGTTCCTTATTACTGGTCTGCACAGTGAAGGTCGTGATCACACGGTCATCAGCCTGTCGGAAATAGTCAATGCGAATGTCGAAATCGAGCGGGTTGTTGTCGATCACGGGCGAGTCCGTCAGCGAGCTCTGCAGGTCGCTAAAGCGTATCGACGGCGGACGCGAAAGGTTGTTGAGTATCTCGAGCCTGCGGAAAGGCGAGTCCTGCTCGCGCATGTAATTCGCCTGGGAACCGCCATGTATTCGATCGCTCTTGTCACCGCCGAATAACTGCTCCTGAGTCGTAAGGCCGGCGCCGGGGACCATTGCCAGAGCGTCCTTTTCGCTCGCGTTTCGTGCAAAGCGGTACTCGCCTGTACTCGTGGGATCAACGAATTCGATCTCAAGACCGTCTCCTACATTCTCGAGATGACGGTAAAACCAGATCTCAAATGGATAGGTGGAGGTGGAACCGCCGCCTTCCCAGCTGGGACGATCGTACGAACCGCCCGCGGGGTGAGATTCTACGGAATCTGGCTTGCCCCAAGCGATATAGGTGCGCCCGCGATCAGTCTTCCACCCTGGGATGCCGGACGTGAAATGCTGGTTCGCGTAGGCAATTCGCTCATAGAATTCCTCGCGGTACTCGTTCTCTTCGGTGTCGGGATTAGGATCACGCCGTCGCCAGAAATTTTCGATGAAGTTCTCACGCTCCTCGTCTGTCACCAAAGCATTGAACGCCCGCTTCTCCTCTTTGGTGATGATGTACTCGACGTCGTTATTAAGCCACTTTTTGTAGACCTCCTTTACCTCCGGCTTGACGTTTCGCGATTTCTCGGAGATGTCCTGGCTAGGTGCTTTCTTCTCACCTTTCTTCGGCTGCGCGACAACGGCGACGCTCGAGACGATAAAGGCGATGAACAAGAGGGTGAATAAACGAAAAAGACTGGGTTTCGACATAAAGCGGTAACTCCAAACGGTTTCAGGCCAAGTTATTGATTTTAGAGCGCAAATCTCAATTATTCAAGATGCTTCGAGATAAGAACTTGGTTGTATCTAAGCCAGTTCCGCGATCGCACGAGGTTTTCCGAAAAGCCACGCAATAAAGATGGAGATAAGGTATAACGCCATCATCGGTGCTGCGAAGAGCATTAGATTAGGAATATCCCCGGTCGGAGACACGACCGCCGCGACGATCAAGATAACTACAAGCGCGATCTTCCAACTCTTTATGAGCATCTGAGCCGAAATTATTCCGATCCGAGCCAGGACATAGGTTACGGCCGGCATCTGAAAGATGATACCCATCGCAAGCATTATCAGCGTTATAAAGTCGAAATAATCCGTGGCACGTAGGAGCAGGCGAAAATCTTCCCCCAGTCCCAGCAGGTAATTGAGGGCCGGCGGAAACAGAATGTAGTACGCAAATGCCGCCCCGACGACAAACGATATCGTCGAAAGTCCAATGAATGGAGTGACATATGAGCGCTCATGCTTGTAGAGAGCTGGTGAGATGAAGCCCCAGATTTGAAAAAGTAGAAACGGAATCGATAGCGCGATTGCGCTGTAGAGCGATACGGTCACAAACAAGGTAAATGATTCGGGCGCCGTATGGACCGTCAAGCGCTCGTCCGCGGTCGGTTCGTCTGCCGTATCTCGCGTTAAATTTGCTGGAAGGCGTACACCCGACGGTATAACGCCGTTTGGCGTAACGATCGGTTCGTCCGTAAACAGGCCCGACACACCGTCGGCATCCTTCGCGACACGCGACGCTACAGAAGTTCCCGGGGCTATCACGCTCGGGCCCAGTTTTGTTGCACGATCGAAAACGAAGAGGCCCATATCCCCATCCTTCATTCCCGTAAGCGGCAGTATCCGTTCCTCACCGGTTCGACCATTGACCGGAAGATCGCGGCGCTCAGCCTCGGAGAGTGCCCGCCGAATCGGAACTGAAAGGAAGCTAAATATCTCGTCCGAAACTGTAAAGCAGAAGATAAACGCAATGACGACAATAATTACACTCCGGACGAGTCGCTTGCGCAGTTCGTCGATGTGGTCGAGAAACGACATCTGCGCCCCTTCGATTTCGCGTGGTTTCTCGTCCGTCATTTCCTATCTATAGCTCTATAGCCAGTTTCGCTTATCGTCGGTGGGAAGGTCCTCGGCGATGTCTTCCGTCGGTGAGGTTTGCGGTCGTTCATCCGGCCGGACCGAGGCAACGCGTCGTTCAAACTCTTCTTTATCGATCGGCGTAATCTCGGGCTTCGACTCGGTTATCGGATTATCGGACGCGGCACTGCTGGGCAAAACTTGCGGGTCGTCGTCGAGATCATCGATTCGAAGGGCCTTAGCTTCCTCCTCAAAATTCACTTCGCGCTGCCACGTTTCCTTAAAGTCGCTGGTAGTACTGCGAAAGTCGGCCATCATCCTACCGATCTTTTTTGCATATTCAGGCAGCTTGCGAGGCCCAAGGAACACGAGCGCCACAATGCCGATGAGCACGAGCTCCTGGGTTCCGATGGATTCAAAAATAAGAAGAAACACGGTAAGCCTTTTTACTGCTGCATTAAGAGACTGTACAATCGGTCGAGATCATCAATTCCGTAATACTCGATCTCTATTTTGCCGCCTTTACCCTTGCGGGCTGAATGGATCTTGACGTTGGTACTCAAATGACGCATTAGCTTTGTTTCGGCGGCCTTTACGTTCGGATCTTTCGTTGTTTCGCGTTCAACCTTGCTCTTTTCGGCGCCGCTGTCCTTCGCGAGTCTCTTGACTAACGACTCGAGCGCTCTGACGGAAATCGCCTTATCGACAGCCATATTGGCCGCGGCTCGCTGAACGCGCCGGTCTTCCGTTAGCAGCAATGCCCTTCCGTGGCTGAGACTCAATTTTCCCTCGACGATGTGGCGCTGGACATCGTCCGGCAGCCGAAGTAAACGCATTGTTGTCGCAATGAGTGAGCGCTCTTTACCAACTCGTACTGAAAGCTGCTCCTGTGTAAGTCCAATGTTGTCAACGAGTTTGCGGTAGGCGTTGGCCTCTTCTATTGGATTCAGCTCTTGGCGCTGTATGTTCTCGATGAGCGCGACTTCGAGCAGTTTGTCATCTGCTATCTCTCGAACCACTGCCGGAACTTTACGCAGGTGGGCCCGTTGTGCTGCCCGCCACCTGCGTTCGCCCGCCACGATCTGAAAGCGACCTCCGCGACTCCGCACAACGATGGGCTGAACGATACCGTTTGCCCGGATCGACGCGGCGAGCTCCTCCAGATGGGTTTCGTTGAATTCGATCCGCGGCTGCTCGGGATTCGGGTCGATCAAATCGATGTCGATCTCGTGTGGATACGTTTCACCGATGTTTGCCGGCGCTTCGTCGCCCAGCAGCGCACTTAGCCCGCGTCCGAGGGATTGTCTAGGCATGGCTGAGTATCTCCTTTCCAAGCTTAATATAGCTATTGGCGCCCCGGGACTTCGGATCGTAAAGCATTATCGGCTTCCCAAAACTCGGGGCCTCCGCTAGGCGCACATTACGAGGAATAACTGTTTCGAGCACTTGAGAACCATAGAAATCCCGCAGATCCTTAACCACGGCCGATGACAGATTTGTAGACGAGTCATACATTGTGAGCAGAAGGCCTTCGACTGCCAGGTCCGGATTAAGTTCTCGTCTTATACGCGCCAGCGTGTCGAAAAGCTCCGTCACGCCTTCGAGAGCGTAATATTCGCATTGAACCGGAATTAAGAGCGAGTCAGCGGCTGTTAACCCATTGATCGTTAGAATTCCCAGTGAGGGTGGGCAATCAATGATAATGTAGTGAAAATATTCCCGAATTTCGTCCAAAATACGCTTGAGAGCGTGATTTCGATCGACGGCGTCAACCAGCTCGATTTCAGCTCCGGCTAGATTTTTGCTTGACGGCAGAACCCACATCATCGACACCTCTGTCGCGAGCACCAATTCCCTAGTGGGCGATTGCGAGACGAGGGCGTCGTAGAGGGTTTTACGGGTATTTTCGCGAGGAATACCACATCCTGATGTCGCATTCGCTTGAGGATCGGCATCGACAAGCAGCACTTTGCGCCCCTCGCCTGCCAGAGCGGCGGCAAGGTTTATCGCCGTTGTGGTTTTCCCTACACCGCCTTTCTGATTCGCAATTGCAATTATTTTACCCATTTTCGGCAAATTTTAAGATAACACAGCGAGTGCTGAAGTAAAATTGACAATTGTGGTACGTACCACAGTTCAGGAAGGAGAATTTCGGGCAGTCAGATGTACGAGAATAGTGGAAAGGGCCGCCGGTGTGAGGCCGGGAATTGCCTTCACTTGAGCAAAGTCACGCGGGCGCGCCCGGTCAAGACGCTCGAGCATCTCATTCGATAGGCCGCCGATCGATCGAAAAGGCATTTCCGTGGGAACTTTTAGGGAGTCGTGATGGCTTACGCGCGCCGTCGCCGCCTCATGCTTCGCGATATAACCGCTGTACATCGAATCGGCAAGAACGGTCTCAAATTCCCGGAGTTTAATGCCTTGTCGGGCCTTCTCGGGCAATAATCTCATCACGAGGTCTGCGCTGACGCCCGCACGCATTGCCAGCTGCGAGAGCGTGAACGAATCCCCGAGATTCGCGCCTGTCACCTCTGATACCGCCGAATACTGGGCCGACGACCGCGAATAACGTGTATTCATCAAGGCGGACCGCAGCGTAGCGAGACGTTCCTGCTTACTATTAAAGCGTTCCCAGTCGAGGTCGCCAACAAGTCCTATTTCTTTGCCTTTAGGGGAAAGCCGGGCATCCGCGTTGTCGTGACGAAGCGTTAATCGAGCCTCAGCACGTGAGGTAAAGAGGCGATAGGGTTCATCGACTCCGTGCCGAATAAGGTCATCCGCGAGAACGCCGATATATGCCTCGTCCCGTCCGAGAACGAACGTCGCGCGCTTCTGAACCGCACCCGCCGCGTTTATTCCGGCGAGCAGTCCCTGACACGCCGCTTCTTCGTAACCCGTAGTGCCGTTTATCTGGCCGGCAAGAAACAACCCCTCGAACCTTGTGGACTCCATGGTCGGCCGGAGCTCTCGCGGATCGATAAAGTCATACTCGATCGCATATCCGGGACGTATAACCTGCACTTTCTCAAAGCCCTCGATCATCCTGAGCAATTGAACTTGGAGATCTGAGGGAAGCGAGGTCGAGAATCCATTAAGATAAACTTCGTTAGTATTCGTTCCCTCGGGCTCGAGGAAGAGTTGATGACGGTCTTTATCGCCAAACTTTACGACTTTGTCCTCGATCGATGGGCAGTACCTTGGGCCCACGCCCTTAATCTTTCCGGAGTAAAGGGGAGAACGGCGAATATTCTCGCGAATCACATCGTGTACTGCCGCAGACGTATACCCGATAAAGCACTGAATTTGATCCTGATCGATCTTGTCGGTTGAGAAAGAGAAGGGGACCGGCCGCTCATCGGGCCGCTGCGGTGTGAAAGCATCCCAGTCTATCGTCCGGCCGTCCAGGCGCGGCGGAGTGCCAGTTTTCAGGCGGCCGACAGGAAAGCCGCGCCTCTTCAGCGCATCTGCGAGCTCGATTGATGCCGGTTCGCCCGCACGTCCTGCTGAGAACGTTTGCTCACCCGTATGGATTTTTCCATTAAGAAATGTTCCGGTAGCGACTACGACAGAGTCCGCTCCCAGACGGCGTGCATCTTGCAACAGAACACCCCTAACTCTATTGTTCGCAACAATTAAGTCGGTGACAATACCTTGGCGTAAATGCAGGTCGCTAGTTGCCTCGAGTACCTTCCGCATCTCGATGCGGTAAAGCGATCTATCGGCCTGGGCCCGTGGCGATTGGACAGCGGGCCCGCGGGAACGGTTGAGCAGGCGAAACTGAATACCCGCACGATCAATCACCCGTCCATAATCCCGCCGAGGGCGTCGATTTCTCGTACTACATGGCCCTTCGCAATCCCGCCTACCGCCGGATTACACGACATCTGGCCAATCAGGTCCAAATTAATCGTAACGAGTGCAGTTCGGGCCCCCATTCGAGCGGCGGCCGAGGCCGCTTCGCAGCCAGCATGCCCCGCACCAATCACGATCACATCAAAAATTTCGTCGAACACCGCGTCATTTTAACACAGTTGCACGACGCTCTATTTCCCGATGCAGAAGGTCGAGAAGATACGTGTGAGCATATCTTCTGTTGTCGTCTCTCCGGTCACCCCGCCGAGGTAACGCAATGCATTGTGGAGGCCAATCAGAACGATCTCTTCGCTCAACTTATCTTTCAGCTGCCCAATCGACTGCTCGAGCTCGGCGCCTGCCCTGACGAAAAGATCGTAGTGCCGTGCGTCGGTAATCAGAAAGCCAGTCGCCGAGGCATCGTCCGTGGAAAATGGCCGGATCATCGCGGCTCGAAGGTCGTCGAGGCCCTCACCCGTTTTTGCGGAAATCAAAACTGTGTCGATCAGGGAATGCACGCCCGCCGGTTGCCGATTCTGCATCTTGTCGACCTTGTTCGCGGCAACAATGAAATTCAAGCCTTCAACCGAGTCGATTATCGCGCGATCCTCCTCCGCGGCGGGCTCGTTTGCGTCCAACATTACGATCACAAGATCCGAATCGGCCATCGTGGCCTTTGCACGCCCGACCCCGATACTCTCGACGAGATCAGTGGTTTCTCTGAGGCCTGCCGTGTCGATTAGCGAAATCGGGATGTCTCCGATCGTAAATCTTTCGTGAATTTGGTCGCGAGTCGTGCCCGCGATGTCCGTTATGATTGCACGGTCTGACCCGACCAGGGCGTTGAAGAGACTTGATTTGCCGACATTGGGGCGACCGACGATCGCAACGCGCAGGCCCTCGCGCATCAGGTGCCCCGCTCTGTATGTGTTGGCTATCGCGCGGAGCGCTTCGGCGGTTTGCGCGAGTTTTCGCTGTAGTTTTTCGTTCTCGACGGTTGGCAAGTCGTCTTCGACAAACTCGATTGCCGATTCCAGTACGACGATTGCGTCAAGCAGATCATCTTTTATGGGCTGCAGCGAAAGCGACAACTCACCGCTCATTTGACGTACGGCCTGCCTCGCGGCAGCGGTAGTTTGGGCGTCGATCAAATCGCGAATAGCCTCGGCCTCGGCCAGGTTCATCCGCCCATTCGCTAACGCACGCAACGAAAACTCGCCGGGGTCTGCCAGCCGAGCGTCCAGCGATAAACAGATATCAATCACCCGGCGCAAAACAACCGGCGAACCGTGACAACTTATTTCCACGACATCTTCGCCTGTAAACGAACGCGGGCCTTCGAAAAAGGTGACTATCGCCTCATCGATCACATCTGCGTCAGTCGGATCGACAAGCCATTTTAGATTTGCGATTCGAGGTGCGGGGGAAAACGCCGCGTCGTTCGTCAACTTACTCGCAATGGACAGTGCGTCGTTGCCGCTCAATCGAATCACACCGATACCGCTGCGGCCTGTCGGTGTAGCGAGTGCGACGATAACGTCTGACATGCATGTTCGGGAAATCGGGCGCGACGCTCAGGTTCGTAAACCTTTGAGCTATTGCAATCGTACCTGAAGCCTTCGATCGCGGCCGTCACCGACGGACTCCGTAAAGAGATCTTCCTCTTTTTGCAAGGACGTGTGGATGATGCGGCGCTCGGTGGAATTTAGGACGCCGAAGGTGAAGGAACGGCCGTTCTTGCGGACTTGGTCGGCGGCGAATTTAGCCATCGCGTGAAGCTCCGATTTGCGCGTCTGACGAAAACCCTCAGCGTCGACGATAAAACGATGTTCCCTATCAATCTCGCGGCCGTAGGCTTGGAAGAGCAGGACTTCGAAAGCGTCCAGCAACTCACCGTTCTCCGCGAGGGCAAAATGAGCGTCCTCACCGCTTAGGTTTAAGACGCAGCCGTCGTCGGTCCACGTCGAGTCGACCGTGAGATCGAATTTCAAGTCCGCTACGAGACCCGATAGAAATTCTGTTGCGTTGTCACAAGCAGCGTTCATGCCATTCTGAGTTTTGGTTTCGCCTTGACCTTCTTAGCATTCTTCGGCACGGTGTCGACCACCTCGGTGCCCGGAGGAATGTTCGTTTTATTAAAATGGTTGATCACCATCTGCTGGCCAAAGCTTACAATGTTGCCGAAAAACCAGTATAGCAAAAGGCCCGATGGGGCAGCCCACATCACCCACAGCATCATTACCGGCATCAGATACGTCATCATCTTCTGCTGCATCTGCTGCTCCGGCGTGATGGTCGCGCCTTGCGGCGTGAACTTCATCGACAGGATCATCGAGAATGCGAAGGCAAATTCGAGGATGTGCCAAGGGTCGCCCGCTGAGAGGTCGGGCAGCCACAGGAAATGTGCCTGCCGCACATCGACTGCGATCGTGATCGCGGTATAGAAAGCAATGAGCAGCGGGAACTGCAGCAGCATCGGGAGGCATCCGCCGATGGGCAGCGCATCCTTCGTCATCTTGAGCTGTTCCATCTGGATGGCGCGCATGCGAGGGTCGTCATTGGGGACGCCTTTCTTCTGCAGCTCTTTCAATCGGTCCTGAATTTCCTTCATCTTCGGCGCGTTGCCGGCCGCCTTCTTAAAGGATTTAGACTGTTTCCACCTGAGCGGGAACAGCAGCGAATAGAAGAGGAACGTGAATACGATAATCGCGGCCCCGTAGTTACCCAGGATCGAATTAAAGAAGCTAAGCGCGTGCAGGATCGGGATCGACAGCGGCTTTGTCATCCATCGCAGCCACCAATAGTTACTAAAATTAATCAGATCGACGATCGAGACCGTACGGCCGTCGGCGGCCCGCATCTCGTCGCTCAGGCTCTTTAGCAGGTCGTAATCCTTTGGTCCCGTAAAGATCTTCGTTATGGCCCCGTCGGTCGCGACGGGCATGTAGGCTGTCAAGAGATGCCGCGTCTCGGTCTTTTTGGGGCTGCGAATTACCCAATTGACGATGCTGTCGTAAACGGGCTCGATATCGACGTCGTAGCGCGTCGACTTATAATCCGCCGATTGGACTGGCGCCGCCGGTATCGCGGCCATCGCGAAATACGCATCGCTCATCGCGACCCAGTCGATCGTGCCTCTGTCCGCGAGCTGCGACTTTCCTGCCGCGTCGTATTCAAAAGAGTAGTAACCCCAATAGCGCGAGATGTCATCGTCTTTTGCGACGACGGCCTCGGATTCGGTGTGATAGAGCGTGTGATGATTGATCGCGTGATCGCCGATTGACGCGCCGATCGCGAGCTTAACGTTTGGCACCGGTGCGCCGTTACGCGTAAAGGCAGTTGCCAGGTCGCTCACGTAACTGTCGGCGGTAAAAGTGAACTTTTTGCGGATCTCGACCGGCTGCGTTGAGCCCGCCAACATCGCATCCTGGCGATGAACGAATTCAACGGTTCGCGTCTCATTTCCGGCGAGCTCGATTACGTCCGAATCCGCACCCTCGACTGCATAACTGCTATCGTTGACGATCAAATCCGTGGCAGCATCGCCAGTCATTAATCTGAATGGAATCTCACGCGGACTTTGATCGAGAGCTCTCGGCGAGATCAGCTGCAGCGGTTTCCGATTCGCGGCCGTCGATCCGTCGCCGTAGACCGGGAACTCGGTGCCGCCTGACTTGTTCTGGAGGATAATCCAGCTCGTCGCCAGCGCGCCCTTCGAGTCGATCTTTACCTCGTAGAGCGAGCTCCTGATCGTAATCTCGCGTCGCGGCGCCTCTGTCGCGGGCGATGTGGCTACCTCACTGGTTTGCGGCGTGGCTACTGGCGCCGCGGCAGGTGTCGCTGGGGCTAGCGCGACGTTCGCGTTTGTATTATCGACCGGAGGCGGCTTTGGCGCAAAAAAATACTGCCAGCCAAAGAGCACTCCCATTGCGAGCACCATCGCCAGCAGAAATCGGCCCTGATTCGGACTATTGCTTTGATTATCCATGAAAAACGCGCAGCCTATCGAACCGGATCATGACCACCTTGGCAAAAGGGCTGACATCGTAAGATACGTTTCACCGAGCGCCACGTTCCGCGAATCGCACCGTATTTCTCGACAGCGCCGCGTGCATATTCGCTGCAGGACGGCTCAAATCGGCACGCCGGCGGCAGGAACGGCGAGACCGCCATTTTGTAAACGCTAAGAATGTCGAGAACAAGAAATTTCATGCGGAAACGGAAAGGCCTGCGACTATTTTCTTGAATTCAGCGAGTGGTGCCTCGAGCTTTACCTTTAGAATGCTCCGGCGTGCGTTTATCACCCAGTCGAACTTCTGATCCACGTTTGCGAGTTCTACCGAGCTAAGTCTGAAGCTCTCTCGCAGCAGACGCTTTGCCCTCACGCGGTCGTGCGCCTTGCCGATCCCCTTTTTCGTCGCCGTCACGCCGAGGCGATGAAGCGATTTCTCATTGGGCAAGATAAAGACCGTCATAAAACGGCCTTCGATACGCTTGCCCTGCTCGTAAATGCGAAGAAACTCGGCGCGTTTCGCGATCCGAGTTTCTTTCGGTAAGGCAAAACTTAGCTGCTTCCTTAATAGTGATGAACCGTCAGGCGCTTGCGGCCCTTCGCTCGGCGACGTTTGATCACCGCGCGGCCGTTCTTTGTCGCCATCCTCGCCCTGAAGCCGTGCTTCTTGGCGCGTCGGCGGTTGTTCGGTTGATATGTTCTCTTCGGCATACTCGCTCTCCATCTACTTCCACTTGAAAAGTGAAAACCTAGAGTTTACGGGAATTCGATGGAGTCTGTCAAAACAATTTCCGCCAAATCTTGAATCCCGCCTCATACTTGCAACCATCTCGGCGATCTGGATAGCGGCCTCAACGGACCGCTCGTATCTCTAATCGCGCGCTAAATCACCCTACGAAGAGGAAGGGTGAATAATGAAGAGTGGACAGTGGTAGCTTTTCATTGTTCACTAGGCACCGTTCACCTATCACTTTCGCGCCCCATATCGGCCATTTGCGCCCTATATCCGACCTCAAGATCAGCTACTCCAGTCATTATTGAGTAATTTCAGGTTTGGAACGCTGATTGCGACCAACTTAAATAGAAAATCGCATTTAATCGGAGGATTTTATGATCGTACGTGAAATTAAGAAGGTGACCTTTTGGGGACTGCTCGTAGTGTTGGCGGTGTCCGTATTTCCGTCAAATTCGTCGGCAGCGGCCACGTCAAGTGTTGCAAGTTTAGGTTACGCGTTGGTCGGCGATGACGATGATCAAGGCAAGGATAAACAGAAAGACAAACACAAAGACAAAGGCGGACACGGCCGGAAAGGTAGCGATGACGATCGCGGCCAGCGAGGCGGGGATCGTGGATCGGGGGGCCAACACCGCGGCGATGATGATGATCGCGGCTCGCGACGCGAGCAGCGGTGGAACGATCAGAACTCGCGCAGGGCGCAGTGGGAATCTGACCAGGGTGCTCGTCAGCAGCAGGTTTGGAGCGACCGACGTGCTCGCAGGCAACAGGAATGGAGCGATCGCGGCTCGCGAGATCAGCGATGGAATGACGATCGACGTTCGCGTCGCTCGGACAAGGATATCTACGGCGCGCGTGGACGTGACAATCGTCAGGTATATCAGGTGCCGCAGACCTGGACACAGTGGTTCCCGAATTCAGAGCAGTACCGCAACCACGGACAGCGAGTCAGTGCGGAGCGACACCGGCGCAACGATGAACGCCGTCGTTACAAGGAGGAACGCAAGCAACAGAAGCGATACGATCGTCAGCAGCGCGGGTACGGCGACGGCAATTACAATTACAACGGCGGAAACGACAACTACGACGTGTATCAGCCGCGACGATCTAGTATCAAGCAACAGCTACTGCAGACTGTGGTCGGAGGCCTTCTGGGCGGTGGACAGTTTGGCGGACTCGAGCAGCTGTTTCCGAATCGCGGAAACACGGGGATCTATCAGCCCAACTACAACTCCTCGCCGCGTTATGCGCAGCCGCAGTACCAGGGGCAGCAGTATAATTCACCGAGCTATTCGCCTATGTATAGCGACGCCTATAACGACAGCGGATACTCGCGTAGCAATAGTTCTGGCATCGGCAGCATCCTGCAGGTTTTGCCGCTGGCGGCAATAATCCAGCAGTACACGGGCGGGAATGACTTTCTGTCGAGCATCGTCAGCAATTCCGTCCTCGGCAACGACTCGGGATTTGGCGACACAGGCTATAACGATGTGGGATACAACGATGTGGGCTATGACGACCAGAACTACGGCGGCGAAGTGTACGATCAGCAGTCGAACGGAACCGGTGATCTGATCTCGGTCCTGCTGAGCAACGTGCTCTCAGGCGTCTAAGACACTTAACCTACGAATTACATCAACGGGCGCGAACTAGAAGAAATTCTTGTTCGCGTCCTTTTTTGCGTAATTCGGTGGCGAAAACTTCCTAACCAGCCGCGACGATCTTCCTGACGGCATGGACGTACGCAATATGCTCTTCGTGGAGGATGCGATTCGAAAGCGTTTCAACAGTGTCGTTGGGCAGAACGGGGACTTCGCGTTGCAGGATGACGTCGCCGTTGTCGAGATGCTCGTCGACGTAGTGGACGGTGCAGCCCGTTGTCTCGACGCCGGCCTCGAGCGCTTGCCGTTGTGCGTCGACGCCGTTAAAAGCCGGCAACAGGCTCGGATGTATGTTCAATATTCGCCGAGGAAACGCTGCGACGAATTCCGGCGAGAGCAGTCGCATAAATCCTGCGAGACAAACCAGCTCGACACCTCTCGCTTTTAATTCGGCCGCAATTTCGGCATCGTGATCTGCACGCTTGCGCCCCATTCGTTCAATGACAAGCGTCTCGACTCCCCGCTCCTCAGCTTTCGCGAGTCCAGCCGCATCGCTTCTGTCACTGATGACAACTACGACTTCGGTATTCGGGATCTCGCCACTCCGAACGGCGTCGACAAGAGCCACCATATTCGAACCTCGGCCCGAGATGAGGATGCCTATTTTCATTGACCGTTACGGCGTACAGGAGTATTGTACAGTTTAGAGGTAATTATGTCATTAGAAGTTAGTTACAGTGAGGCACGAGGCAATTTAGCCAGCCTGATGGATCAAGTCACGGATGATTGCGAGGTTGTGGTGATCACGCGCCGCGGCCACAAGAAAGTCGCCATGATCGACGCCGACGAACTCTCCAGCATGATGGAGACGGAATACCTTTTTCGCTCACCAAAGAACGCCGCGCGCATAAATAAGGCCATCGAAAGCACTATGGCGGGCCAAGGAGAAAAGATCTCGATCGAGGACCTTCGCAAGGAATTTGGTGCAGAAAAGTCTAAATAAAGCCGACAGGCGCGAGGCCATCTTTCAGCCAGAGTTTCTTGATGATCTCCGATACTGGGCCGAGAAGGATCGCAAACTTTTGGTAAAACTGCTTAACCTTGTCGAGGCCACCCTTCGCGAACCATTCGAAGGTATCGGGAAACCAGAACCGCTCAGACATAAACCAGCGGGCACTTGGTCCCGCCGCTTAAATAAAGAACATCGAGTCGTCTATCTGGTTCTGGATGACCGAATTTCGTTTTTACAGGCAAGATATCATTATTAGAGATTAAAGAAACCGTTGAATTGCGTTCACGTATCCGAGCCATCAGGGGCGATTGTTATCCGATACCTAGATCAGACATAAAACGCACTGACACCTATAGGAAGGGGATAGAATATGAGCTTTGAGCAGCCAAAACCGGATTCCAAAAAGTACGCTGATCTGATTAACGAGATTCAGAAAGGCATTATCAAGATCCCAAAATTTCAGCGAGACTTTGTCTGGACGATTGATAAAACCGCCAAACTGCTTGATAGCATTCTCAAGGGCTACCCTATTGGCACTTTTATCCTGTGGCAGACTGATGAGCGCCTCAACGATATCAAAAATATCGGCAACCTGAATATTCCGGACACCGCAGACGGTGTCAAAGTCCAGTATGTACTCGACGGCCAGCAACGAATCACCTCGCTTTTTGCCGCTTATCTAGGTGCTCATATACAGAAAGTCGGGGAGAAGAAAATTAGCGACTACGGCAACATCGTGGTCAACCTGGACGTAGATATCAATGATAACGATGAGCAGGTAATCACTGAGGAGCCAACCGGAGAGAAAACTATTTCCCTTTCCGATGTTTTGAATTTCATGGATAGAATGACTGATATCAAGGATCGTTTTTCTGATTCGGACTTCAAAAAAATACATACTTATTCAAGGGCTTTTGACACGTATGACTTTTCTACCGTTATTCTAAGAAAGGAAGATATCGACTCCGCTATTGAAGTGTTTACCCGTATCAACACGGGCGGCCAAACCTTGACCTTGTTTGAAATTATATCGGCCAAAACCTACGACGAGCCGCAGAAGTTTGATATGCAGGTCAAATGGGATGATTTCATCAAAGAGCTTAAAGAGATTAAGTACGAGGTATTTCTAGTAGTGTGGTCCTCAGCTGTTGGCACTATTGTTAAGTCGCACCAAAGAATGCAAGCGTAAAACTATTCTGGCTCTTGATAAGCAGAGCATTATCGAAAACTGGGTCGAGGTGGTTTCTTCACTCAAGGACAGTGTTGATTATTTTCGTACAACTTATCGAATCCCGGTATCGGCATTGCTCCCCTATGATTCATTGTTAGTACCATTCGCTTATTTCTTTCATCAGAATAAAAACAAGCCAAATGCGGATCAGCGTAAATACCTCGAAGAATTCTTCTGGCGTATGTCGCTGTCGTTCCGTTACTCCAGTTCCACCGAGTCAAAGCTGGCGCAAGACATAAAGCGCATCGACCAGATAATCAGCGGTCAAAGGCCGGACTACACCGACATCAAAGTGGACCTGGATTCGCCGCAATCCCTGATTGATACCAATTTCAGCGCGGGTAATAGTTATTGCAAGGCAGTACTGTGCCTATTGGTCTATCAAGAGCCAAAGGATTTTCAAGACAACGGTAAAGTCATTCTCGACAACTCCTGGCTCAAGGTAGCCAGCAGTAAGAACTACCACCACTTTTTCCCAAAAGCTTATCTAAAAAACAACACAATGCTCAACAGTAATAGTCTAGTGAATATCACACTTGTCAGCGATCATTTGAATAAACTCAAGATAGGCGCTAAAGCTCCATCACAGTATATTAGTGACTTTCAGGACGAAAATAACCAGATCAGTAAGGCGCTGGAAAGTCACTTTATCGACCTGAACGGATTTGGTATTGAGAGCAATGATTACAAAACTTTCTTACACGCGCGAGCTAAAAAAATTTACGAAGAGCTTAAATCCCGCATCGACCTCAGTCACAAAGAACCCGCCAATGAGGAGGTGCAGGAACTTATCCGGTCCCCGGAAAGTGACACCGTAGAGTTCAAATCTACCCTGCGTTACGACCTGCGAAGCACAGAAATCAACAAGGTCAACAAGAAACTCGAATACGTTATCGTCAAAACTATCGCCGCATTTATGAACAGCGATGGAGGCAATCTACTTATTGGTGTCGATGACAACCAGAACGTGCTTGGCTTGGTTGATGATATTTCCACGCTGTCGAAGAAAAACATCGACGGTTTTCAACTGCATCTGATTGAGATCATCACGAAATATATTGGTGACGGACTCATGTCCCATATAAAGATCAGCTTTCCACAGGTAGATGGTACCCAGATCTGTCGTATCAAGGTTTCCCGCAGCAGTAAGCCGGTATTCACCCAATACGAAGGCAAAGAAGACTTCTTTAGGCGCTTCGGGTGCTCATCACAACCGTTAAGTCGAGAGGATCAAAGCATCTATGAAAAAGAACATTGGGGCGGTAAATAGCATACGGTTTTGGCGTCAGCTACTGGAATGCAGTGCTAAAAAGCATATCGCAAATTGTAGCAGACGGATAAATTATGAAGCGATCTTTACGGCCTTAAGTCCCGACGTAACTCGCCCGATCTCATAACAGTTTTCCATGCCATTCGCGATGTGATCTTTCTCGCCTTCCGAGCAAATCGCCACCATACCGATCCCCATATTAAACGTCCGGAACATCTCGTGGTCAGAGACATTTCCGAGCTGCTGCATCAGGCCGAAGACGGGTGGCTCGGGCCAGGTGCCGCGGTTGATCTCGACGGAGACGCCTTCGGGCAGGATGCGCGGGATGTTTTCAAGAAAGCCGCCGCCGGTGATGTGGGCGAGGCCTTTGATCAGGCCTGAATCCAAAAGGCCGTCTAGCTGCGGCAGGAATGACGAGTGTATCGAGAGGAGCGCTTCGCCGATGGTTGAGCCGAGCTCTTCGACACGATCGTCGATCTTATAGCCGCCGACCTCGAAGAAGAGCTTGCGTGCGAGCGAGTAGCCGTTTGTCTGCAAGCCTGTCGAGGGCAAGCCGAGAACTACGTCGCCCGGCACGATCGACTTACCATCGATCACCTTTGCCTTATCGACGACACCGACGATAAATCCCGCGAGGTCGTATTCGCCGGGTGGATAAAAATCGGGCATCTCGGCAGTTTCCCCGCCGAGCAGGACGCACCCGTTTTCGCGGCAAGCCCGGGCGATTCCCTCGACGACCGACGCGGTGACGTCGGGTTCGAGCGTGCCGGTCGCAAAATAATCGAGGAAAAAGAGCGGCCGGGCGCCCTGGACGAGAATGTCATTGACGCAGTGATTGACGAGGTCCGCGCCGACCGTATTGTGAATGCCCGTCTCGAATGCGAGCTTCAATTTAGTTCCGACGCCATCGGCCGATGCGACGAGGATCGGATCCGACATCTGCGGAAACGCACCCGCAAACATTCCGCCAAAGCTGCCGATCTCGGTCAGCGTGCGTTCGTTAAAAGTGGACCGCGCATACTCGCGGATCTTTGCGACCGCGCGATTCGCGTTGTCGATATTTACACCGGCGTCGGCGTACGAAATTGATTGGGGCATAACGACAAAATCGGATTATATCGCGTCAAAGGCCTAAACTCATTGACCAACTGCGACTCTACCTTTAGCATTTCAATATGAGTTTCACTCTGCACGATCTCGGTACCGAAGGGTACGAGTTTAACGCTAACGTTTGGAATTGGAAGGCTGCCCTCGAGATCGTGCGTAGTCTCGATGTCATCAGCGAAGGGGCGGTCAGGCAAATGACCTACAACGCCACGGGCGTAAAGGTCGAAATAGACGACGCCCACGAGATCGGATCAAGAATTCGTGATGAGATTTTGCCAAAAATTGGGGCGAGCCAGCGAATGTTCGCGGACCTCTCCGTAACCGACGCGCCCGACGATATGACGCTGCATCGCGATGGCGATGATCAGTGGAAAAACTACAGCGTCTCGCACGAGTGGCTCAAGGAATTCTCCGACTTCTGTCTACGATCAAAAGGTTTTCAGGTTTTCTAATGCGGACGTCCGCAATCATATGGACGTTTTGCAGGATATCTTCCGCAACCTCTATTTTCAGATCGCACTGCTGATCTTGTTCGCGACGGCCCACGGATACGCGGGTGCGTGGCTCGCGGTTCGGATGCTGTTTCGACCGCGACAGCCCGTGAAGCTGCTCGGCGTCACGATTTTTCCGCAAGGAATGATCCCGCGACACCGCGAAAGGCTTGCGAGTGCGATCGGGCGTGCGGTCGGCGAAGAGCTGATGTCGCAGGACACGATCATCAAACAGCTCACGGGCGATAATTTTTTGACGCGAAAGATCGAGCGCCTCGTAGGCTCGTACGCGTCCGAGCTGCTTGAGACAAATCAGCCCTCGCTGATCGATGCCCTGCCGGCAGGAATTCGTTCGGGTGTGCTCGACGCACTCAGCGCGCTTGAGAAAACGCTTGCCGAGCATATTCGCCAGACTCTTAAGAGCGAAGAATCGCTCGATGTTATTCGTGGTTTTATTACGCGCCGCGTCGACGACGTGCTGGGAAAACGCCTCTCGGACGTGTTCGACGATGAGGCGTTCGCCCAAATCGCTGCGTTTCTCGACGATCGCGTTCGGTCTGCGGTGACGGCGAAAGTTTTCGAGGATAATGTGCGCGATTTTGTTTCGAGGCGTCTCGACGATCTTGTGAGCGGGCAGTTTTCGCTCAACACTATGTTTACGGACGACGCGGTCGGCTTATTGAAAGAGAAAGCTAATGATCAGATCGAGCCGCTTATCCACCAGCTCTCTGAGCTCGCGGCGGCTGATAAAACAAAGAATCAAATCAGCACTCTCATCAAACGAGAGGTCCACGACTATTACGAAGATCTCTCGTTCATTAAGAAGATCTTCGTTTCGCGTGAGGCGTTGATGGCTGAGGTGGACGAGCTCGTAAATGAAACACTGCCTAAGCGAATCGAAGAAACTCTGCGCGGGACATTTTTTGCCGACGAAGCGCGAACCTTTATCTCGACGAGCATCGATAACGCTCTTGCAAAGCCCATGCAGGAAGTCGTTGGACGCATCGCTCCCGAGCAGCTGGGCAGACTCAAGGCCCAGATTACGCAATCTCTGCTCTCAATACTGCAGAGCGAGGAGACGCTTAGCGGAATCACCTCTTATATTCGAGGAACGCTTGAAAAGCTTTATCCGCACAGCATCGATGCCATAGTCCAGTTCGTACAGCCTGAGTCGGAAGAAAAACTGAAGAAGCTACTCGCAAACGGCCTCGTCAGCATCCTCAGCCATGACAAGACCGCAGAAACTATAAACGAGATCCTATCGACGCAGATTAACCGGTTGATCTCTCGCCCGATCGGACGACTCGGCGACTACGTTTCTCGTGAAAAGGTCCGGGAATTGACGTCGGGCCTGTCGGCGACGATCGTAGCCGCCGCATCCGCGAAACTGCCCGATGCGATCGCAGAATTTGACGTGCAGAGCATGGTAAGGGAGAAAGTCGCCGATTATCCTCCCGAAAAACTCGAAAAGCTTGTGCTATCGGTTGCGGGCGAACATCTTCGCACTATTGAGCTATTTGGTGCTGTTTTCGGCTTCATAATCGGTGTACTCCAGGCCATCCAGTTCTACCTCTACGCCCGCTAGGCGTTTTTAGCGCGAACTTTTGCCGTAATTGGCTCGTTATCGGTGACAGCTGAGACAACCGCTCGCGGGAGTGCTCGGAGGTTAACAAACAATATGAAAAAACTCGCCGTCATTCTTTTCTTTGGTGCACTGGTGCTCGGCGTCATCGGCTCGCAGCTATTCTCATTCGGCCGGCTGATAGATTTTGGAAGCTTGAAGTTTAACTTTCGCGGCCTTAAGGGCTCCGGCAATGTCGTGCGTGAGCGGCGAGACCTCAGCGGCTTCGATGAGATCGAGGTAGGCGGAGCGTTTTTAGTAGAAGTAACCGTCGGCGAAAGTTTTTCGGTCGAGGTCGAGGGCGACGATAATCTCGTGCCGCTTATCAAAACCGAAATTCGCGGCGACGCCCTTCACGTATCGATCGACAAGGGTTACCGCTCAAAGGATTATCTAAAGGTATACGTCTCTGGTCCTAACGTCAGCGGCGTTGACACGTCGGGAGCGGCTCAGGTAAACGCGAGCGGAATCAAGAGCACAGCATTCAATATAAGTTCGAGCGGCGGATCGAAAGTTACCGCCACCGGTCAGACGACAGATCTGAGTATCGAAACAAGCGGTGGCGCGAAAGTGCTCGCAAATGAACTCGCTGCGACAAATGCAACCGTGGACACGAGCGGCGGAGCAACCGCAGAGGTCTTGGTCACAGGAGATCTCAAGGCTCAGGCTTCGGGGGGCTCTCGCATCGTGTACAGCGGAACGCCTGCGAACGTTACGAAGGATTCCAGCGGCGGTGCAAGAATCACGCAGAAGTAATCCGCCGACACATCAAACTCTTTGCGGGCCGGCGCGTTTATTTCCGCCGGCCTTTTCTCTTTTTCGCTAAATGCGCGAAAAATAATTCTCATTTGGCGAAAAATTCAGCATCCGAATATCGAAAATTTGCCCTTTTTGAGAGGCCTCAAATCGAGCCAAATTGGTGTCAAATCAATAGGTTAAATCCATGTTAAAAGGTCCAAAACAAAGCTGTGGAATTCAGTTTGCGTACCCGATTTTTTCGTGGTAGTCTGATATCCGTTTTCGATCCTGCATCCTTTGTAAAGCGTTGATAACAAACAAGTTAATGCAGAACGTTAGGTTTTCTGCCTGTTTTGTTTTTTGCTGTGGAAAACGTTGTGAATAAGCCGGTGGAATTCGCGCCGCTTGTCGCCAAAAGTGTCGGCGATGTAAGGGGTTTCGAGAAAGGCAAAAACCGGTTTGCCAGCCACTTGGGGATCGGCGCCTTCGAAAACAATTTCTACTCGCGTGCTCTAAACAAAGAGCGCACCAACGGAGCAAATTTGGATTTGATTCTGGAAAAAAGTCCTGTGTGGGACGCGGCTCTCGATGCCGTGAGGCTGCGAGTCAGCTCTCAGGTTTTTGATATGTGGTTCAAGAATCTGAACGTCATCGGCGTCAATGAGGGCCGCCGCACTATCTTGCTGCGTGCGACGCCGCACACAAAAAATTGGATCGCTCAGGTCTATCCCGATCTGCTGTCCGAGTCACTCGCGAGTGCGGGCTTCGCCGATTACGTACTCGATTGGCAAGTGATCCGCGAGGAAGAATCCGAACTAGTATTTGAGACTCTGCCGCGCGAGAGGTTTCCGCTCGGCGGTGTCGGCGAGGGCATATTCGGAACGATCGACTCCGAGCTAAATCCGAAATACACATTCGGAAAATTTGTAGTTGGCTCGTCGAATGAGTTCGCCCACGCAGCGGCGCTCGGCGCGTCAGAGATGCCCGGCACGACATACAATCCGCTTTTCATTTACGGCGGAGTCGGTCTCGGCAAGACGCACCTGATGCACGCCATCGGCCACTCGATCAAAGCACGCAGTCCGCACCTGCGTGTCGCATACATCACGAGCGAAAAGTTTATGAACGAGCTGATCAACGCGATCCGCTTTGACAAGACGCCGGCGTTTCGAGATAAATACCGATCGATCGATGTGCTGCTGATGGACGATATACAGTTCATGGCGGGCAAGGAGCGTACGCAGGAGGAGTTCTTTCATACCTTCAACACGCTTCACAATGACCAGAAACAGATCGTGCTCTCGAGCGACTGTATGCCGAGGGCAATCCCGACGCTTCAGGAACGCCTGCATTCGAGATTTGAATGGGGACTCATTGCCGATATTGAGCCGCCGGATCTCGAAACAAAGGTTGCGATCCTAAAGCGCAAAGCAGACCTTGACGGCATTGAGCTCGATGACGATATTGCAATGTACATCGCGGGCAAAATCAAGAGCAACGTGCGAGAACTCGAGGGATCGCTCGTGAGGCTCGTGGCGATCGCATCGCTCAAGAACATGCCTCTCTCTAAGCTGCTGGCCCAGGAGGCGATGAAAAATATCATCGACGCCGAGCATCCTCAGGGGATGACGATGGAGAGAATCGCCCGTGCCGTCGCTTCGCACTATAAAATGACGGTCGAGGAGATGAAATCGAAAAACAACGCTCGTGCGGTGGCTTTTCCTCGGCAAGTGGCGATGTATTTGTGCAAACGGCTCACACGACACAGCTATCCGGACATCGGGCGCGAGTTTGGCGGGAAGCATCATACGACCGTTATGCACTCAGTCGAAAAGATAAACGCCCTGATAAATGACGATCGCGTTTTCCACAGAACCTTAAACGAGCTAATCGACAATATTTGCAACTAATTAACGTCGGATAAGGGCCGCTTAGCGGGCACTACAGATCCACAGGCATCGAAGGGTTTTACATGCGGTAAGTCATTGGGAAGATTGATATTTGAGAGTTTTTTCCACTTTTCCGCAGGGGCGAGAAAGCAAAGGCTGTGAACCGCTGTGCAAAATAGGATGTTACATAGGGGTTTCCACCGAAACATTCATTTTCCACAGATTTTCCACAGGCAATTGTGGATGGAAAAGTGCCCGTTTTATAAGAAGTTAGGGTCGTTTTGCACAAATTCACAGGACTCTACTAGTACTGCTATTTATTAATCTCTCTTGTGATTTAGTTTTAGCAGAGAATGCATTGAGGTGGCCGGATCATATGGAATTTAAAATCAATCAAAACGTATTAAAGGAAGAACTCGGATTTATCCAGGGCGTTGTCGAACGCAAGACGACGATCCCCGTTCTCGCGAATATCCTGATCGAATCGATCGGGGAAAAGGAGATCCGCATTGTCGGGACCGACCTCGATGTGACGATACGCTGCGACGCTGAGGCAGAGATACTGAAGGCGGGCTCAATGTGCGTGCAGGCGAGAAAGCTTTTCGACATTGTGCGAGCTCTCGAGGGCGGTGAGGTGCATTTTAAGAAGGAGGACAACGAATGGGTGTCGATGAAGTGCGGGCGAGCAAAGTTTCGCCTCGCCGGGATGAGCCGTGAGCAATACCCCGAGATTCCGACATTTAAGAGCACGCCGATGAAGCTGCCGGCCGCGGTCTTCAATTATTTTATTCAAAACACCTCGTTCGCGATTACAAACGAGGTCTCGCGATTTACGCTCTCCGGTGCAAAATTCATCGTCAAGGACGGCTCGGCAAAAATGATCACGACTGACGGGCACCGTCTCGCCTATATCGAAAAGCAGCTCACAGACCGCGACGCCGCGGATACGATTGATACGCTGGTCCCGAAAAAGGCACTGCTCGAGCTTGCAAAGATTTCGCGTGATACGTCGAGCGATATCAGCTTTGGCGAGGATCAGAATCACCTTTTCTTCGAGATGGAGGGCCGTCTGCTGATCAGCCGAAAGCTCGCCGGCACGTTTCCGAATTATGAGATGGTGATGCCAAAGGACAACGACAAGGCAGCGATCTTTGATCTCGATGAAATGCGTGCGGCCGTCCGCCGTGTCAGCCTCATGGCCGATGAACGCAACCGTTCGATCCGCGTGACGGTCCGTGAGGGAGAGGTTGAGCTCACGGCATCCTCAAGCGAAGACGGCGAAGGCAGCGAGGCCGTCCAGGCCGACTACACAGGCGAAGAGATCACGCTCGGCTTTAATTGGCAGTACTTGCTCGAGTTCCTCAACAATGCAGGCTCGCTCGAGGGAGCACGCACGGCGGATACTGACGGAGGAGCAGAGGCGGGCTCAGACGGAACGGCCGCGGCACCCGCGTTAGACTCAGGTCGGGCGCCGGTTAAGATCTCTTTCGAGTTTAAGGATGCAAACGCCCAGACGCAGATGTCGATCCACGGTGACTCGACTTACGACTACAAGTACATCGTGATGCCGCTCAGGATATGACTATCGGAAAGCTCCACATTAGAGCACGCCGATAGTATTTAGTTGTAATCCAAATTCCTTATCGCTCCTGAAGAACCGATAGAAAATTGCCTGCGGGATCTTTGAACCACGCGATCGACGGGCCCTGGCTGGGGTCTTCGCTTCGCATGATGCCTTTGGCGTCCGTGGCGGTGTCGCCGTCGTACTGCTCGAACTTGATGCCCTTAGCGGAGAGTTCATCGACGGCCTTGTCGAGGTCGGCGACCTTGAAATTGAGAACGGTGAAAGTCGCAGCCTTGTGATCTTCTTTTGGATATAAAAAGACCTCGCCGCCGCCCGATAGTTTGATGGTTAGGCCCATCGACAGCTTATCGACATTTAGGCCAAGCGTCTCGCCGTAAAATTCTCGTGCCGCCGCAACGTCGTCGATCGAAAAACTGCTGAATGCTTCTGTATTTTTGAACATAGTCTCCCCTTCGTCGTGCTGAATTGCCGCTTTATCTCGCGACTGTCCTTAGGGTATCAGATGAAGATTACTGCAATGATAAACCTAGAATGTTAATGCCAATAAAGAGGAAAACCTCGAATGCAAATTTTCATTATCTATGCCGCCGTGTGCTCGAGATCGACGGAGATATCTCTCCATTTACCTCGAAAGAAGATCAGTACGCTGAGAGCACAACGCACGACGTGGCCGGCGAGGATAGCGAGCCAGATATGTATAGGTTCGAGGGTGGAAACGCGTGTGATGACGAAGCATATTCCGAGCGGAATCGCGACCTGCGAGATGATCGAGATATAGAGCGGGCTTTTTGTATCGCCGCTCCCTTGTAGGCCGCCGGTGTACGTAAGTGCGGCGGAGATAAATAAGCCGGAGAAGGCGAGAATACGGAGAAGCTGAACGCCGATCTCGACCGCAGCCGGATCCGTCATACCGAAGATCGCAAGTATCTGCCGAGGGAAGAAAAAGAAGAAAATTCCCAGGAATGCCGAGCCGGCGAGGCCAAATCTAGCTGCAGTATTCACCGCAGAAAATGCTCGGTCCGGATGGCCTGCTCCCAAATTCTGCCCGGCGACTGCAGCGGCCGCTCCCATCAAGCCAACCGATGTCCAAGTGACCAGCGAGAAGACCTGCGTGTACGCCACGGCGAATGCCCCTTGCGCAGCTGCGCTCTGAGCAATGCCGCCAATGTAGGAGAGCATGAGCACGCCGCCGACGTTCATTGCGATGCCTTGGATTCCGGTTGGCAGGCCAAACTTGAATAGCTGGCGGATTACCTTCCAGTCTGGGCCCCAGCCGTTACCACGCGGGAAGCCGACAACCCATGTTCCAGACCACATCTTATAAATCGCAAAGAGTCCCACGATGTCCGTCGCGAGGCTCGTTCCGATCGCGGCCCCTGCGGTTCCGTACGCCGGAATCGGTCCCAAGCCGGAGATAAAGACGATGTTGAGCAACAGGTTCAGAATCGTCATGACGATTCCCAAAATCATCGGCGTCTTTGCATCGCCCGCCGAGCGCAAGGCACCGCTCGTCATAAAAAAGATCAGCAGGCCAAAGCTGAATACAAAAGTGATACGCAGGAAGGGCAACGCCTCTGCCTTAACGCCGACATCACTGCTCACAAAATCGAGTAGATAAGGCGCGGCAAAATATCCCACCGGCGCCATGATGCCTACCGCGAGAAAAACCGCTGTGAGAAATGCTTGATAGACCGTGCGATTGACGCGCTGCTCGTCGTGAGCACCGGCGTAACGCGCGACAAGCACGCTCATTCCGGTAAAGAGCGATGAGATAAAAACGATGACGACGAGGAAGATCTGAAAGCTGATGCCGATCGCGGCGTTCGCTTTGTAGCCCACGAGATTGCCTACGAGCACGTGGTCGACCATTCCCTGGAGGCCGGCGATCATATTCGTCAGCATTGTGGGCCAGGCGATCTTCCAGACGGCGTTGGTCAGCGGCCCTTCGACGATGGAGCGGTCAAATCGGGATTTCTTTCCGGGCGGTTCCTGAGGGGCTAGCCCAGCAGGGGCGAGATCATCCGGCATTCGTCAAATCTTACTATAAACCGGCCCGCTGCGATTTTCTGAAAGGCAACAATTCCCATAGCCGCGATTCGCGCAGATAGAGGCCGAGCCAAAAAAAACGCCGATGATAGCTGGAAAAAAGAAGAATGGATCGTCGATGCGAAGGTTGGTTGCGGTCGCTCCACCGAGGTAGCCCGTGACAAGCACCGCACCCAGGACGGCCGTCTGCGGAATCAAGTACAGCACGACACACGTTACCTGTATGATGCCGAGCATTATCATCTGATCGGCTCGCCATCCGAGCGGATCCAGGTACTGCTCCATTCCTTCGGGCTGCACAAATTTTCCGGTGGCGCTTAGCAGTAAAAAAAGCGACGAGAGGCCCGATATCACGTAGGCCGCCCATCGCTTCCCTTTTGAGACTGTTTGGTTTTCCATAGGGACGATGCGAATAGATCTAGTTTGCCGACGGTGCTTCGACGATCGCGAGCACCAAGACGAGAATGACTCCCAGAATCACTTTCAGCACCTCGATGCGAAACTGTACCGTATTTCGGATTTTGGCGGAAGTGTTTAAAAAAGAAAGAGGGCAGCGTTTTTTGGAACGCCGCCCCCGGTAGGTTAGCTAGGTAGGTATAATAGACAGGATATAAGGATCTCTACGAGTTACGGTCGAGAGGCCACCGGCGGGGCATAATAAAAAGACCCCACAGTTTTGAAACTTGACGTTTCAAACTTTGTCCGTGCACCGCATTCGATGCATGCACGATAAGAAACTTTGCCTCGTGTGAACGGGCGGCTTACATTTGTATGTTTGCACCCGAACAATTTATCAATTAGGCCGATCTTTCGTCCGAAGATTTCCGGCGTCACATCTATTAAACGCCGAGCGATCGCGTTTTGTTCCAAAAAAATTTGCACTCCCATAGTTCCCCTTGTTCTTTGCCCTAGCCGCATCTAGCTCGGGAATGGCGGCAAGGCTTAGGTGCCCTTGCGAGTCTAAGATGCCATTTACTTCCAAATCTTTGTCAATTAGAAACCTCGTAGAAACCTCGAAATGGTTTCCCATCATCAATTTATTCGTTAGAATTAGGAGAATGGTTTCGGAGCATCATTAAAAATGAAATTTTTTTCAAAACTCTTGCTGGTAGTTACGCTTGCTGCCATGTCTGCGTCGCCCCTGTTTGCATGGGATGAAACGGGGCATAAGATCTCAGCCTATATCGCATGGGAGCGGATGACGCCTGCGGTACGCGAGCGAGTAATAAAAATCCTGCGAGAGGCCCCCGAAGATTCGCATCTATCGGCGCTATATGCGAGCTACGGATCGCAGTCGATGGACACGCGAAAGCGGGAATTCTTCATGGCCGCCTCGACATGGGCCGACATGGTTCGCGACCGAGATTTTGCGAACCGCTTTCGGAAATACCACAAGGGCAACTGGCATTACGACGACACGTTTTGGACGCTTCGCGACGGAAAGATAATCGATCTCCCGAGACCGGACGACGGGGGACAGGCGCTCGCGAGAATTAACGAATACGCATCTATGATCCGAGGCAACGCGACCGATGAACAAAAAGCTGTCGCGATCGCATGGCTAGAGCATCTCATCGGCGACATCCATCAGCCGCTGCACACATCAGCCCGCGTGACTGAGCGGGAGCCGAAAGGCGATCAGGGCGGCAACACATTTCTGCTGACGCCCGAGGGCACGGCCCGTGATAATCAGATAAATCTGCACTGGTTTTGGGACTCGATAGTTGGGCGCAACGCTCCAAACTCAAGGAATGAGGGCGACACGACGTACATCGCTCCGATCGCCCGCACAATGATGTCCGAATATCCATATTCGCGAATGCAGGGAAGGCTGAATCTCGCCGATTCGGCGGTCTGGGCAAAAGAAAGCCTCACGCTCGCACAAACCGATGTCTTTTCTGCCGATCTCGTCCGGTTCCAACTGCCGAGCTCGAAGTATCGCAAGAATGCATACCGCGTCGCGCGGCAGCGGCTTGCGATGGCCGGTTATCGTATGGGTGATCTTTTTAATCAGGCGTTCTCCACCCCATGAACGCTCGCGAAGTCCTCGACTATTACAAGAAACGCGAAACCACAGTCATCAAATCGATTCGCGAGATCGTCGAGATCGAGTCGCCATCGCACGACGCGGAGGCGAGTCGAAAGGTAGCTGACTGGGTCGAGACGGCCGCACGCGCAACCGGCGCTGAGTTAAACCTCGAACGGACCTCGGTCGCGGATGGAGATCACCTCATCATTCGAGCGTTTGGTGGCAGTGATAAACCGATACTGCTGCTCGGCCACACGGACACCGTTCATCCGGTGGGGACTCGCGAGCAGAATCCGACGCGTATCGAGGATGGTAAGTTGTTCGGCTGCGGCCTCTTTGATATGAAATCAGGCGTCGTCCTGATGCTCGAGGCACTTCGTTTTTTTGCGGCCATTGGCACGCGTCCGCCGCGCCCGATTACGATCTTGCTCTCCTGCGACGAAGAAGTAGGCAGCCAATCAGGCCGCGAGCTCGTTGAGCGTGAGGCGAAGAATGCGGAGGTTTGTCTCGTCTTCGAACCCTCGGCAAATGGTCGCGTAAAAACCGGCCGCAAAGGTACCGGATTGTACACGCTTCACGCGCACGGCGTTCCGTCGCACGCCGGGCTCGAGCCGGAAAAAGGCGCGAATGCGATCGCCGAAATTGCTCGCCAGATACCTCACATTCACGTCCTTGCAAACGCGGAAATAGGAACGACTGTAAACGTATGCACGATGCACGGCGGCACGACAACAAACGTGATTCCTGAGCATGCGCAGTGCACGATCGACGTCCGGTTCTCATCGCTCTCCGAGGCGCAAAGGGTCGACACGGCCGTACGCGAACTGCAGCCGCAAGACTCGCGCGTATCGCTTAAAATCGTCGGCGATATTAACCGCCCGCCGATGGAGCGAACAGACGTCGTAGTCGCGTTATTTGAAAATGCTCGCGACATCGCGGCCGAGTTCGATTACGAACTCGGCGAAACACAGGTCGGCGGTGCGTCCGATGGCAATTTTGTGGGCGCTCTCGGCGTTCCTGTCCTCGACGGCCTTGGGCCCAGCGGCGACGGCGCTCATCGGCTCGACGAACACATCATGGTGAATGACATTGCTGCGCGAGCAACATTGGTGACGCTGCTACTCGCGAGATGAAAGACTGGATCGCTCTCAATATGACGCCAGGCGTCGGGCCGCGTGCGGCGACGAAGCTGCTTGAGCGATTCGGTTCGCCGGAGGCAATCTTTAGTGCGCGGCGCGGTGAGCTCGAGTCGATGCGTCTCGGCCCCGCAACAATCGAGAGCATTCTGAAACGTGAGTTTGCGGACAAGGCGGAGCAGGAATTCGACGCTGTAAAGCGCCTAGGCGGTGACGTATTGATCCTGGATGACGGCAGCTATCCCGCAGCACTTCGCGAGATAGATGACCCTCCGCCCGTGCTCTACGTGATGGGCAGCTGGCAGGCGTGCGTCGAGCAGCCATGCGTCGGTGTCGTCGGTTCGCGTCACGCGTCTACGTACGGAACGAATGCGTCGGAGATGCTTTCCCGAGATCTCGCATCGCGGGGGATCACGATCGTTTCGGGACTCGCGAGAGGGATCGATTCTGCCGCGCATCGTGGCGCGATCGCTGCGAAAGGGAGAACGGTCGCTGTAATGGGCACGGGTCTCGACAGCGTTTATCCAAAAGAAAACCGAACCCTCATCCGCGACATTATCGAATCGGGCGGATGCCTCGTTACGCAGTTCCCACTCCGCACGCCTCCGCTGAAGGACAACTTTCCCTACCGTAATCGAATTATAAGCGGGCTCAGCCTGGGAGTATTGATAGTCGAGGCTTCGGAGCGAAGCGGTTCATTGATAACTGCACGGCTCGCGATGGAGCAGAACCGAGAGGTGATGGCCGTGCCGGGAAATATCACATCCGGCAGCTCATTCGGGACGAACTACCTGATCAAGAGCGGTGCAAAACTTGTGCAGCAGTGGCAAGACGTCGTCTCAGAATTGCCGAGCGATATCGCCGCTTCGATCCTGCCGCCGAAGATAGAAAATCCTGCGAGGGACACGCGCCAGATGGCCCTGATTCCGGGCGACCTGAATGCAAACGAAGCGAAGATTTTCTCTTTGCTGAGTGCCGATGAGGCAACTCATATCGACACGCTGCTCGGTGACAGCGGCCTCGAATTCGGCGAGTTAAATGCGGCTCTCGTCGCTCTCGATATTCGCGATCTGATTCGCGTGCTGCCCGGCAAGAATTACGCTCGGCGTATGTGAGAGTCAATTGACACGCCGGTCGATTAGGTGCTAGTAGTCTTAAGCGTCAGTGCATCCAACGAAGGGTGACTGACGCATTTTTTTAACTGATGGGAAAAAGTTTAGTAATAGTAGAGTCGCCTGCAAAGGCGAAAACGATCAACAAATATCTCGGATCGGACTATACCGTGATGGCCTCTATCGGGCACATCAAGGACCTGCCGAAGAGCGGGCTCGGTGTGGATATCGATAACAACTTCGAGCCGACCTACGAGGTTATTCCGGACGCCAAGAAGCGCAATAACAAGCGGGTAGTTTCGGAACTTAAGAAGGCGGCGAAGACGAGCGTCGCGATCTATCTCGCGGCGGACCCCGATCGCGAGGGCGAAGCGATTTGTCAGCACCTTGCCGAGGAAATCGTTCCTAAGAAAGGCAACATTCCGGTCTTTCGGGTGATGTTCAACGAGATCACCAAGAACGCGATCACCGATGCTTTTAAGGAACCGAAGCAGGTAAATAAAAACCTCGTCGACGCGCAGCAGACGCGGCGCATCCTGGATCGCCTGGTAGGTTATAAGGTCTCACCGATCCTATGGAAAACCATCGGCGGCAAACTTTCTGCTGGACGGGTTCAGACGGTCGCAGTCCGTCTAGTCGTCGAACGCGAACGCGAGATCGAAGCTTTCGTTCAGACCGAATATTGGTCGGTTGTAGCAAATTTGGCCGCTACACTTCCGCCGAAATTTGATTCGAAGCTCTATAAGGTCGAAGATCTCACGGTCAAATACGGCAAGTTTGATGAGGACGTAAAGGCTACCGAGACTCACATTAAGAATGCGGACGAAGCGACTGCGATCATCGCCGAGGCCGAGAAGGAATCGTTTGTCGTAAGCTCCGTCACGACAAAAGAAAAGAAGCGAAATCCCACGCCGCCCTTTATCACTTCGAAACTGCAGCAGGAGGCCGCGCGAAAACTCGGCTTTTCCGTCAAGCGAACGATGATGGCTGCTCAGCGTCTGTACGAGGGCATCGAGCTTGGCAGCGAGGGTGCGGTCGGTCTCATTACATATATGCGAACCGACTCGACACGCGTCTCGGATGCGGCGCTCGTCGAGGTTCGCGATTACATCGGCAAGTCGTACGGCGAAGATTATCTCCCCGAGAAAGCAGTCGCGTATAAATCGAAAAAGGGGGCGCAAGACGCCCACGAAGCTATTCGTCCGACGGACGTCAATCGGACGCCTGACGCTCTCGCTAGCAAATTGCAATCCGACGAACTGAAGCTCTATCGCCTTATCTGGCAGCGATTCGTCGCGTCGCAGATGACGAGTGCTCTCTTTGACCAGACAACGATCGACATTGCAGCCGGGCGGTTTATATTTCGCTCGACTGGCTCGGTGCAAAAGTTCGACGGCTTTCTGAAGATCTATCAGGAAGGCCGCGATGACACGCCAAAGGACGGTGATGACGAGGAAGAGGAACGCAACCTGCCTCGCGTTACAGAGGGCGAGACGCTTGCGCTAAATGCGATCACGCCGAATCAGCATTTCACCGACCCGCCGCCGCGATTTTCAGAAGCGACGCTTGTAAAGGCTCTCGAGGAAAAAGGCATCGGCCGTCCGTCAACTTACGCCGCGATCATGACGACGATCCAGGACCGCGAATACGCCGAGAAGATCGAGGGACGCTTTCACCCAACGCCGCTCGGAATGACCGTTAACGATCTGTTGATCGAGAGCTTCGACGACATCTTTAATGCGACTTACACGGCCCGGATGGAAGTCGAACTCGACGAAATTGAGGAGGGTAAGCTCGACTGGCGAGCTGCGCTGCACGAGTTCTACGGAAAGTTTTCTAAGGACCTCGAAATCGCGACCGAGCTGATCAAGGGCAAGAAGAAAATGTCCATCCCGACCGACGAGGTCTGCGAGAAATGCGGCACGGGAATGGTGATCAAGTTTGGGCGCTTCGGCCAGTTTCTCGCGTGCGGTAATTACCCCGAGTGCAAAAATACCCGCGAGGTCGCCGCTAAACCGTCCGCAGGCGGCGCTCAGACGTCCGCTGACGGGACAACCGAAGCAGAGGCTGAGAAGATTCCGGAGTGCGAATTGTGCGGCAAGGACATGGCGCTCAAGAAAGGCCGGTTTGGGTCTTTCTTCGGCTGCACCGGTTACCCGGAATGCAAGAATATTCGCAAAATTGCGAAGGGCGATCAGCCACCACCACCACCACCGCAAATCCTCGACGAGCTCTGTCCGAAAGACGGAGCAAATCTCGTAAAACGGCACGGGCGCTTTGGCGAGTTTACCGCCTGCTCGAACTATCCGACGTGCGATTACGTAAAGCGGGACGTCATCGCGGATCTCTTGTGTTCGAAGGACGGCGGCGAGATCGCGATTAAGAAATCGAAACGCGGAAAGATCTTTTACGGATGCGTAAATTATCCGAAATGCGACGTCGTCTATTGGGATAAACCCGTGAAGGAATCCTGCCCGCAGTGCAGCGCGGCCTTCCTGCTGGAGAAGACCACGAAGAAAGACGGGACGGTCAGATATTGCCAAACAGAGGAATGTGATTATAAAATGGCAGTCGATAACACGGATGTAACACCGGAGTCCGGTATCCCCGAGGATGCGACGGTGTAGTCTGCGGAATTAGATGAAAGACGAGAATATCCAGCTCCTGCAGGCCTTTCTAAAGAATCCGGGAAAGGTCGGCTCGATAACGCCAAGTTCGCCGGAGCTTGCAGCGAAGATGTTGCAGGGCGTAAGACCTGACGCGGATAACATCGTTTTGGAGCTCGGCGTCGGCACCGGTGCGATCACAAAGTATCTCGAACAGATCATCCCCGACCGCAATTCATATTTAGGTATCGAGCTCGACTCGGAACTCGTCGAAAATCTCCAGGCCGGACATCCGAATCTGAATGTCCTCTGCGCGAATGCGATGGACGCCTACGAGATTCACAGGAAATCGGGCCTCGGCAAAGTGCGGTATCTCGTCTGCTGCCTGCCGTTCGTCTCGCTGCCGAAAGAGGTCACCGAACGAGTGCTCTCCGAGGTCGAAAAATTTATGCAGGAGGGCTGCGAGCTGCGGATGTTCCAGTACGCACATGGCTACTACCTGCCGCCGGCGATCAAGATTCGCGAATTCCTCCGCGACCGATACGGCAAGTCGAAGCGAAGCCAGCTGATCCTCAAAAACATGCCCCCCGCCTTTACGCTGACCTGGTCAACGGTTTAATCGGCTCAGCAGTTCCCGTACAAGTTATGGCGCAGATCTTTTAGCGAGGAGTTTCTCCATAAAGAGCGCGTCCTTGTGCGTATTTTTGTAGTAGGCCGGAATTTCTTCAAAGCCGTGGGCCCGATACAAGCTCACAGCTGTTGCCATTCGTGGATAGAGCGTGTCGAGGACGATTCGGCGATAACCTAATTCGCCCGCAGCGTCGATCACTCGATCCATCAAGGCTCCTGCAGCGCCTAGTCCCCGAAAACTTTCACGAACAAAAAGACGCTTCAGCTCCGCCGTGTCATCTGTGAGCGGACGCAGAGCAACGCATCCGGCGAGCGCGCCATTGATGGCTGCAACGAATAATCGGCCGCGCGCTGCGCGATACTTTCCGGGCAGCGAGGCGAGCTCCTCTTCGAATCCCTGAAAGCACAGATCTATCGCGAGCGACGACTCGTATTCGCGAAAAAGCGTCCTCACTTCGTCAAGATCTGCGGGTGTATCGGCCAGCCTGATCTGAAGGTTTATTTTTTCCAAATCGGCTCGTATGTTAACACGTTGGCAACGACCGCCGGGGACAGGTAAAGTTAGGATGTAGGGATATGGATAGACGTACCTTTCTCGCCAATTTAGTGTATTCGACCGCAGGGATAGCGGTTGCGGGTTCGATATTGCCGAGCCGGGATAACGCCTTCGCGCAAACGTCCGATTTAGCGAATCTGCGTGCTCCGGGCTTTGGCGAGCTCGTGCCGACAGCCGCAAAGAATACGGGCGAGATGGTGCTCTCATTGCCTAGAGGCTTTGAATACAACGTGATGGGACGCGTCGGAACTCCGATGTCGGATGGCCGGATGACACCGCGTGCTCACGACGGAATGGCGACCTTCAAGGTCGGGCGCGAAATGCGCATCATACGAAATCACGAGGTGTCGAATGGAAAATTGCCTGTCCGGGGCTCGGCCATCGGCACGTCTAATCATTACGACGAAACCTGCGGCGGCGGCACGACAACGCTCGTAATCGATCCCAAAACGCGCGCCATCGTGCGCGATTTTGTCAGCCTCTCGGGCACTCTGATAAATTGCAGCGGCGGGCCCACGCCCTGGGGCTCGTGGATCTCGTGCGAAGAGACGAGTCTCGGAAAAACCGAACGTATCAGCAGCCGCGGCATCAAGAGCGGCGGGTATCCAAAGCCTCACGGTTATTGCTTCGAGGTATTCGCATCGTCGGATGTTAATCAACCGCCAGTGCCGCTAAAGGCGATGGGGCGTTTCGAGCACGAGGCGGTGGCCGTCGACGCCCGCACCGGCCTGGTCTATCTCACAGAAGATTACAACCCGTGCGGTTTTTATCGATTTATACCGAATCGCAATCGTCGGCTCGCCGAGGGTGGTACGCTGCAAATGCTCGCTGTCGAGGGAAAGCTCGGCTATGACACGCGAACCGGGCAGACGGTGCGATCCGCGCTCGCCGCAAAATGGGTAACGATCGACGAGCCGGACCCGGAAAGGGCTGATGTTGATCCATCGGCGGTATTTAAGCAGGGCGTTGCGAAAGGCGGTGCGTCTTTTGCGCGTCTTGAGGGCGCCTGCTCCGACAAGAAGGGGCGAATTTTCTTCACTGCGACGTCGGGCGGCGATATGAGGGGCGGCCAGATATGGATGTACGATCCCGACGGACGTGACAAAGGAACGCTCACGCTGCTGTACGAATCAAAGAATCGAGCGCTGCTCGATATGCCCGACAATATTTGTCTGATGCCAAAGAGCAAGTTGCTCTTTGTATGCGAGGACAGCGATTATGTCGGCCAGGGCGGAACGCCGGAGAATCTAATTCGCATCCTCACACCGGACGGGCGTATCGCAGATTTTGCACAAAATATATTTGCACCGGCGATCAGGTCGGAATTTGCGGGATCTACATTCTCGAAGGACGGAAAAACACTTTTCTTCAACGTTCAGGGGCCCGGCATCACTTGCGCAGTTTGGGGCGACTGGTCAAAATTTAGATCGTAATGGCGGAATTAGCTGTCGAAAAATTTAAGGTCGCGGATCAGCCCTATTATCTGCCGCTGCGGAACGAGGTCGAGCTCTTTGAGGCGGCGTACGCGGCGAAATTGCCCGCAATGCTGAAAGGCCCAACCGGCTGCGGGAAGACGCGCTTTGTCGAATATATGGCGCATCGACTCGGACGACCGCTCATCACCGTCGCCTGTCACGAAGACCTGTCATCGACGGATCTGGTAGGCCGATTCCTGCTCGAGGGCGACGAAACGATCTGGCACGACGGGCCGCTCACGACTGCGGTGCGCAGCGGGGCGATATGCTACCTCGATGAGGTGGTCGAGGCGCGAAAGGACACGGTCGTCATCATCCATCCCCTCACGGACGACCGCCGCCGGCTGCCGATAGAAAAGCGCGGGACGGTAATCGAAGCGTCCGACGAGTTTATGCTCGTGGTTTCTTACAATCCGGGCTACCAGTCGGTTCTTAAGGACCTTAAACAATCGACCAGACAGAGATTCGTCTCGATGGAGTTCGATTACCCGAGTCCGGACGCCGAAACCGAAATAGTCGCGACGGAAGGCGGCGTCGACACGCAGACCGCCGCAGATCTCGTCAAGATAGGTCAAAAGGTGCGAAATCTTCGCGGCCACGGCCTCGAAGAAGGCGTCTCGACCCGACTCCTGATTTATGCAGCACAGCTTATCGCCAAGGGCATCGCGCCAGTCGACGCTGCCGAAGTCGCCATCTGTTCCCCAATCACCGACGATCGCGAGCTCCAACGCTCGATCAGGGAGATCGTGACCACAATAATATGAGTAAAGATGGAATCCGCGTCGTTGCACGCGTCAATGTACGGACTGAAAGGCTTGTCGAGACGCTTGAGGCGGTGAAGGAGCTTGTCGCCGCGACTCGGGTCGAGGCAGGCTGCATTAAATACGAAGCGCTTCAGAATCTAGAGGATCCGCACGAAATAACTTTTGTCGAGGAATGGGCGAGCAGCCAAGCGCTCGACGAACATTTCGCTACCGATCATTTCAAAGCGGTGGCCGCTCTCTCAGGCGAACTGTTTACTTCGGCACCAGACATCCGACGTTATAGTGTTTTCGCCTGAGAACGGTTGCCGAAAGCTCCTGATAGAACCGTGATCATCTGATCCGAAACCGCCCGTCCGCCCGAAAATTAACACACCTTTAACACGCCTTTCACCTACGTGTAACACTCGCGACATACCCTCATTCTTGCTTCCAGGTATTTAAGAACGACATAAAAGCACCGAGCAGGGCCGGCGACGTCGGCGGCGAGGCGCACTTAGCGGCAATTTTAAGAGCTAATACCGAAAGGAGTTACTATGAGATCTAATTTACACGCGGCTGTTTTCGCATTCTTTGCCTCATTCTTGTTGGCGGGCGCAGCTTTCGCCCAAGCGTCCGGCAGTTTAAGTGGCTCGGTCAAGGACCCGAATGACGCACTGGTACCGGGCGTGAATGTAACGGTGAGGAACGTCGAAACAAATTTAACCCGCACCGCGATATCAAATGAAGTGGGGGATTGGACCGTGACGGTCCTGCCCGTTGGGAAATACTCGGTATCTTACGAGAAAGAAGGGTTTAAGAAATCGATTAATGAAAACATCGAGGTCGAGGCCTCGGTAACGCGATCTGTCGATGTAACTCTGGACGTTGGCACGTCGGACGTCTTCGTCGACGTGACGAGCGATCAAGCACTGATCCAAGCGGAGTCGGCGACCGTCTCGCGACAGATCACCGGCGAGCAGTTGACGAGAGTCCCAACCTCCACGCGAAGTTTTACCGGCCTGCTGTCGGCGGAGGCAGGCGTCTCGTCGGAACTATCGCCTGTCGGTGTAAACGGAAATGGGAACATCTCGCCGTCTGTCAACGGAACGCGAACGACCTCTACAAGCCTTTCGTTCAACGGAATCGATGCGACGAATATTACAAGTAACGAAGGAAGCCTGAACGACAACATCTCCCCCGCACCGGAAACGCTTCAGGAAGTAAAGCTGCAAACTTCGCTTTACGATGCTTCGACTGGGCGCAGCGGCGGCGGAAACTTTCAACTTGTCACCAAGGGCGGCGGAAACCGCTTAAATGGATCCGCCTACTATTACCTGCAGAACAAGAAATTTAACTCGAACGAGTTTTTCTTAAAAGAGAGCGGAAATGAGAAGCCCAGAGCCGATCGCACCGAAACGGGATTTACTCTCGGCGGGCCGATAGTAAAAGATAGATTTTTCTTCTTTGGCGGCTATCAATATACAAACGCAAATACGGGCCTCGTCCCGACAGCACGGACTCGCTCAGTGATGCCGTTGGCATTTAGCGTGCTTGGGAACGATCGTTCGAAAGCGGCGATCGCGTCCGCATTCAATCAGTTCAATGGCTGTGCGGTTGGCACGACCTGTTTGCTCGCGAGCGATATCAGCGATATAGCGTTCAGACTATTTAACCTGAGAAGTCCGGTTACCGGTGGATTCTATTTGCCGACCATCACCAACTTCCGGGCTCTCGGTATCGTCGATCAGACCGGGACGGGATCTTTCCAGTCGGGAATGTTTCCAACCGTGACGACGCGGACGCTGCAGCGGAACAACCCGTTAGTCGAGGTCGTGTCGGTCGAGCCGTCGAGATTTAAGCAACATCAGTTGACGACCAGACTTGATGGACAGCTGAGCAAAAAGAATAATCTCAGCGGCACTTTTTTCTTTGCTAATTTCCCGGGTGTCGATTCGTTTCCCGACCCCAACAGCCTTGTCTCACCTACGCCTCTAAATCGAAATGACCGGAACAGAACTCTTTCGATCGGAGATTCGCATGTCTTCTCGCCATCATTTGTGAACGAAGTGAGGTTCGGTTATTTTTATCTAAATAACACTCGATCCTTGACCGAGGCTGTCTCGACCGGAGATTTTACAAACGCCTTTATAGGCGTTAGCAATCCGGCGACGACGTTTGATTCGAGCGTCGCCACTACACGGCTCGGACACTATATCGGTCGCAACAATCTTGCTAACTTCTCCTTCGGCGGGCCAAACGACTCATTTAACAAGCGTAAGCAGGTTACTTACAGCATCGGCGATAATGCGAGTTGGTCAACGGGAAGTCACAGTATCAAGTTCGGGGCGGAATTTAAGAGGCATGCGTACGACACGAACCTTCCGGAAGAACAGGCGACCGAGTTTGAGAAATTCGACAACTTTAACCAACTGCTTACCGGAAACGCGACGGAGGCCGACACGCAGTACGGCATCACGGATAAAAGCTTTAGGTTCAAGGACCTCGGTTTTTACTTCACAGACAACTGGAAGGTCACTCGCAAACTCACCCTAAACGTTGGGCTGCGTTATGAATTATTTATGTGGCCGACTGAGAAGAACGGCCGCATCGGCAACTTTGATCTGGAGCCATACCTTCCATGTTTTGCGACCAGCGGCGGCTCGAATGCCCTCTGCGACGATCCGAGGCCGGGCTTCCTGGTGCCGAACAATGTGAAGGATACGACCATCGCTATCGTCGATTCGGCAATAGCTGCGACAACTAAAGCAAACAACAAGCATACGCTTAAGAGCCAGGACCTGAACAACTTTGCTCCGCGATTCGGCCTGGCCTACTCAATCAATGACCGGCTTGTGCTTCGCGGTGGATACGGCCTCTTCTACGATCGTCCGTCGGCGGCGTTTATCAACACGGTTTTCTCTAACTATCCGTTCCTTCGCGAAGTCGAGATCACCGTGCCTAACGGAAATGTCTCGATCGCGAATGCGTTTTCTGGTGTCCCTACAAATATTCCGCTCAATAATTGGCTGCCGTTTCGCATCATCCGAGCTGCCGGTGCGACCGGAGCATACCAGATTCGAGATAACACGCCGGTCTTCGTCGATTCGCGTGGAACGCCTCAGGGCGCCGGTTGTGTGCCGGCTACGGGCGTCAACTGTATCCGTGGAAATATCGCTGAGACCTTTGAGTTTCGTGCGGTGGATCGCAATTTAAGAACTCCGTACATTCATCAGTGGAATGTCGGAATGCAGTATGAGGTCTTTAAAGACCTCTTGTTCGAAGCAAGATATGTTGGAACCAAAGGCAGGAATCTACTGGTCGCGACGGCGTTGAATCAGGGATTTGACCTAAACGATACCAACACACCGGATCATATCTACGAGCGTTTCAATCAGGCATACGTTGCGGCCGGATCGCCAAACGGCCCTCTCAACGCAGGATCGACCGCAAGACTACGCGGCACGGGACGGGCGTTCGGCTTTCTGAACACGGTCACGGGTCGTCAGGATCTAAATCTTTCGTCGGCAAACGGAACGGTCATCAACTTCGAAGCACGCGTTCCGATTCTCGGATTCAACGTGCCAGAGGCATTGTTGCTTCAGTCGAAGGGCTACTCGGATTACCATGGAGCTCAGTTCAGCTTGACTAAACGACTTAGCAAGGGCCTTCAGTTCAACGTCGCTTACACTTTCTCTAAATCGATTGACGTTATGTCAACCGATCCCGGCAGCACGGCGGGCAGCGGCAAGCCCGACGTTCCGAACAGTGGATTTATCGCTCAGGGCGACGCTCGCAACATCGAGAACAATCGAGCCCTTTCCGATTTTGATCGCACACATCGTTTCAGCACCAACTTCGTCTGGAACATTCCTACCGGTGGATCGAACAGCCGATTCCTAAAGGGATGGCAGGTTTCCGGTTTCTTCCAGGCTCAGTCGGGCAATCCGTTTACGGTGTTCGCCTCGGAGCCCGAAATCGGCAATGTCAGCCAACTGACTGATCTTGCACGGGGTTCAGGAGGTATTTACCGTCTCGGCTTTGGTCGCCCAAACATTAACTGTACTGCCGAAGAGGCGATCGCCGGTTATTCGACCAATAATCTCGCAGTCGTCAATCGAGCCTGCTTTAGCTCACCCCTCGGTGGATTTGGCAGTGCCGGCCGCAATATTTTCCGCGGCCCGTCACAGAAGCGTCTCGATCTGAGTTTTGCAAAGGAAACCAACATAAGCGAGCGAATGAGTCTTGAAGTCGGATTCGATCTGTTCAACGTCTTCAACACCGTCAATCTGCAAAGCCCGAATACTGACCTGCAGGACTCAGTCGATTTCGGCATTATCACTAACACGACCGGCGGCCCGAGAGTCGGACAGTTTCGTGCAAAGTTCAGGTTTTAGGTTTTGACGGACAAGGGAAGGTGAAAGGGAGACGGCGTCGTCTCCCTTTTTTTGTTTACGGATTTGCCGTAACGGTCATTATTTTTACTCAAACAATCGCCACTTTCACCCCGAGAATGACGATTGTTGCCTGACAATGGCGATTGTTAGCCCGACAATGACAATTGTTAGCCCGACAATGGCGATTGTTTAAATCAAAAAAGCCTTCCGCAACTCGCGAAAGGCCGATGTTTATTGACTTTCAGGCGTGTTCGGAGGTAAAGAAACCGGCTGAGGCGGCTTCGTCGGTCATGTGGGACGTTGCTTTTTCCAGAGTTATGAAAACGCCGATGGCGCCGCCTTCGCGGTCGAGGGTTCCGACGAGATCGCGAACGTCGCCGGATTTGACGCCGCTCTGGACCGCAACGGTCACATGCGTTTCTTTGCTGAATGTTTTTTGCAGAATCTCTCTTTTTACCGTTCTAATTTGCTCCCATCAGTAAAGATAATTGTATTTGGCTTGAAATTAAATTTGATTTTATCCGTTGAAATGTCACGAAACTTTACATCTGCATTCTCGAATTGATTAAAATCAAGACTTCCAGTCCACTCAACGCTCTGCCCCGCCCGAACGCTCTTGTCATAGCTTAGATTTAACGATCGGATCTTGTCATCAAACATATCCGAAAACTCAGCTGTGCCCTTAAACCCAGATATATCTTTTGCGCCCTTATTTGTAAATCTAAATTCGGTTGTAATCAAATCTCGGTAACTGTCGGATCGATAATCCGCCTTTTCAAACGATTTGCTGAGAAAGGCTACTTGCAAAATTTCGCCAACTTTGTTGGTGAAATCAGACGTATCCGGCATAGCCTTTGGTGCTGTGGGTGAGGCTATGGGTGAATTAGACGTTCCCCAGTTAGTGTAAATAGCGATTCCAATGAGTCCAAAAATTGCAATGGAGATGGCTATGGCCAGTGGAATATTCTTTGAAACCACATTTCCAATATTATTGAAGGCGAATGTCTTATCTTTCTCATCATTATCTTCTCTCAATAAAGCAGCGGCAATAAGTAGTAGAGCACCGGTTATTAAAACTGCCCAACCCCATTGAATTTGGATGGTACTCAACATTGTTTCACCAAAAACTCCCGCAAAAGGATTATTTGCCAAGTCGGTTTTCATCTGTGAGCGAACACCCGACATCCGCACTTTAAAACTAATAAACGTAAATGCTAGAACCGCCAAAGCGGCTATTCCGGAAATGAGGAGTCCTTTATACCTACCGCTGTGGGAAAAAAATGCGCCTAAAACCGCAATCAATATTATGATCACGCCGTCACCCGTCCCGTTCTGAAAATAGTTCATGTTTCCAGCAATTGGAACACTGATAATTGGCATGAAAACTCCGATAAACAAAATTGCCGATCCGACCAAACCGACGATTTGCCTCCGATTAAGAGTCGAAATCTCCGCTAATCCAAATCCAGTGGTTCCATTGGGAGTTGCATGCTCGTGAACCGGTTGTTTGATCGTAAGGGCTCGTGCATATAGTTCTCTTGAACCCGTGATTTGTCGATTGGTCCGCCGCAAAACATACAAAAAGATACGCCTGAAGGTATGTCTTCTCCACAAGTTCCGCATTTGACGATTGCCATATTTATCTCCTTTGCTCCCCTCCGTCGGTAAGCATTATACATCCAAAGGCCGTACTCGGCGGACGGCCATCATCACGAGATAGGCCATCATCTGGTTGGTGCCGATGAAGCCGTGAAAGGCTTGCAGCATTTCGGATACCTTATCGCCTTCGAGAATGAGTTCGTGATAGGTCTTGGCGGCTCCGGCCCAGTGCCACGTGTCTTCGAAAGCCATGATCTGCGAATCGGCTTCGAGTCCGCTCTCGTCTTTGAAAAAGCACGTTGTAGTTGCGGTTCGAATTAAACGGCGGGTCGAGATACACGAGATCGACAGATTCGTCCTTGATATACCGCCGCAGGATGTTCAGGTTATCGCCGTAGTAGAGTGTGTTCAATCTGGAACCTCTCGCGCATTGTGGATTTGCACCGGAAAGATAGCACTAACGGCCATCGCGGGCAAGAATGCGGCGAAAGCGAATCCTTTTCGTGTAGCTGGAGCTGAGGTTACTTGACGGCGGTTGCCTGCCTCTCCTTCGGATCGTAAGGCGTGGCCTGGTAGCGTTTGACGGCGTCCTGGGCCCTGTCGTAGTCGTCACCCATCTGCTGGGCCCGCTTATAGGCGCCGGTGGCTCGTACGCGGTCGCCCTTGGCGTCATAGGCGTTGCCCATCTTGATATTCGACCAAACCGCGAGCCAAGACGGATTTAAGTTTCCGCTTAGAGCCGCCTTAAAGTTATCGATCGCAACGTCATAGTTTCGCTGGTCGAGAAAGAGCAGTCCCAAGTGGTAGTAAACCCAGGAGTTGCTCCGATCCAGCTTCAGGGCTGCTTCGAATTGCTGCTGCGCCTCGACGTAATTGCCAAGTTTGAACTGCTCGATGCCGCGCCGAGCGATCGACGAGACGCGAAGATCGGGTGAGATTCGCAGCAGCTTAAAGCCGGGATCGATCACCACCTTTAGCGGCTTGCCCGTCGATTCGATATTAAAGTCTGCGCTTGTATCCTCCATCTCGACCTTTTCGGTCTTGAGTCCCGCCTCACCCTCAGAGCGGAGCTGTACCTCAACCGGAAGGCGAAGGTTTTCGTAGTTCTGCTTTACGGTACCGCGGGCGATAAATTTACCGCCGCGCGTACGCAGGATCTGATAGTCCGATTCAAATTCCGGGACGCCGGTTCCCTCAACCCAGCGGGCGAAAAAGTAGCGGAGTTCGCTGCCGTGGATACGAGCCGCGAGCTTTTCGAAATCGTCGATCGATGCACCCTTTCCGCGATACTCGCTGAGATAACTGCGAAGCAGCTGATCGAACTTAGCGGCGCCCATCGTGTCCCGCAAGAGCTTGTACACAAAAGGGCCCTTACCAAACATGATGTACTGATAGGCCGTCGAGGAGTCGTCCTGCGTCGAGGGAGCACGCAGCAGCGATGAGGTCTGCTCAAAAGTTAATGCCTTCTCGAGCAGTTCGCGGCGAAGATTATCGAGCTTTGTCTCGTCGGTCGTGCTCTCACGAAGGCTAAATGCGCTGTATTCGGCAAGGCCCTGCGACAGCCACGCATCATCGAAAGACTTTAGCCCAACGGTGTGTCCCCACCACTGATACGCGGCCTCACGTTGGAGCCGCTCGCCGGTAATTTCGCGTCCCGCCTCGAAGGGCCTCGTTGAGACAAACAACATTCCGTACGACGAATAATACTCGAGGCTCTCGTCGTCGATCTGAACGATTAACAGACGCTTGCCTGACTCGGGCATCCCGAACCGCTTAGTGTAGTTATCGAGCGCCTTACCAATCGTCTCGCCGTACTGAGGAACGAGTGCTTCCGTGCCCGGCCGCGTGTAAAACTGCAGGTCATAGTCGGCATACTTGAGATTGCGGGCGACGTATCTGCCGTAGGCAAAGTTACCGATGAGTCCCGGTTTCGACTGAACGAAGCGATACTTACCACCGGTTGCGGCAACCGGCGCGTCGCTAAAACCTACGAGCGTAAGGCCTGCGGGAAGCGAAATCGTAATATCGGCCGTCGCACGATCCGCCGCATAGTCGTGAAACGGGAACCATCGAGCGGCATACATCAGATACCCTTCGGACGTGCCGATATATGCGAGGCGCTTTGAGAGAAGCGGGCCGCCGTCGGGCAATTCGAGAACGCCGCTATACTTAAACCTAAGCGTGACCGGTACCTTCGCAGGTACATTCTCGCCCAGATCGATACGGACGCTTGGTCCTAGGGCCGACGCTCCTGACTGATCCTGCACAAACGATACGGCAGCGACGCCCGACGTTGCTTGTCGAGTCGAAGCGGGCATTCGAGCCCCTCCGACGCGTGTGATCGTGTCGATCTTGAGCGAGCCATTCAGCTCAAACGAGATCGAACGCGATGCTTCGAGTGGCGTGAATGTAACCTCGACGTTTGCGTTCAAACGCCGCTCATTCGGTACGAGGGTCGCGTCGATAACATAATTCGTTACGTCAAACGGAGTCAGTTTAGCCGGCTGAGCAAGAACGAACGTAGAGGAGAGCGCCAGTAAAAGGACCGGCAAAATTGATCGAATGAGCGTATTCATTTCCTTATGTTTTTTCCGCAAATTAGTCTTATTCCGTGCCCGAGTTTGATGTAGGTTAGAAGCGCTGCGTTCGCCCGCTAGCCTTTGCCAGTGTCGATAAAATCCACAGAAACCACAGTTTCCGCTATCTCGCGGCCGATCGAAACGACCTCCTGATGGGCGGTGTGGCGCTATAGCGGTCAAGGGCCGGGCGATTAGCGAACGTCGCCACGAGGCCGGTGTGAAATGACCGATCCAGATCGAGAATGTCAGCGCCCACCGCCATCGACTCTATTTCATCAATAATATCCTTGAGTTCGCGGAGCCGCTGTCGATGATTTTCGCGCGCGGTTTCGTCGACGTCGACGCGATATTTCCAGCAAACAATATGAGTTAACATCTGAATATTCTCGCACGCATCGCGCGGCGAAACCATTGAAGCAGAGCCAGCGAATAAGCATTAAATTATGTATAGAAATCTCACGAAACCCATCGAATTCCTCGCCGGAAGCGTCCTCGACGGCGTTGCGTCGCTCCTCAACTACGGCGAAGGCCCGCTCGTCGGCGCGCCCACGGATGGAACGGTCAAGCTTCCCGAAGATTTGTATTCAAAACCAGACGCCGAGACTGAATGGTGGTACTACACGGGCCATTGCTCGACGGACGCCGGCCGGGAGTTTGGATTCGAGCTGGTTTTCTTCAAGCGTCGGACCGATCGTGATCGCATCGGATTTTTCCCGATGACGGCACTCGCGAACCCGATGTACTTTGCGCATTTTGCGATATCGGACGTAACGAGACAGAGTTTTCAGTTTGACCATATTCGCAGTTTTGGGATGCCGTTTGATGTGCCTGTCTCGATGAGCGCGACTTCTTGCGACGTTCGTCTTGGTGAATGGTCGTTACGCGAAGTCGCGGGCAAACATTTACTGCACGCAACGCTCGAGGACGGGACGACGTTCGACGCGATCCTCGAACCTACCAAGCCGATTGTGCTCAACGGCGACGGGGGCGACGGCTTGGCAAAGAAGGTCGGCGGGGCGTCAAAGCATTTTTCATTCACTCGGATGTCGGCGACCGGTCGTCTGGATGGCGAATCGTTTACAGGCGAGGCCTGGATGGATCGCGAGATCGGAAGTTGGGGCGCCGCGGGCGGCTGGGATTGGTTTAGCATTCAACTCGATGACAATACCGAGCTGATGCTCTACCAATTTGCAGACGTCGACGGCGGAATGCTCGGCGCTTCCACCGGCACATATGTCCTCGGCGACGGCATCTCTCAGTATCTGACCCGGCAGGAGTTTGAGATCGAAACCCTCTCGACGTGGACGAGCAGTGCGACCGAGGCGACCTATCCCAACCGGTGGCATATCCTCGTTCCGAGTCTTGGCATTGATCTTGAAGTGGCGTCGCTGATACCCGATCAGGAGCTCGATACGCGCGGTACAACGATGATCGTCTATTGGGAAGGCGCATGCCGCGTAGTCGGTAGCGTGGGCGATCGCCGCGTCACGGGAAAGGCCTATGTCGAACTCGTGGGATATGACCGGACGCATGAGAGCGTTGGTGTAACGGATTTCCTGTTTGGAAAACAGATCCGAAGGCTTCAGTCTATGTTTGCCTGAGACTCGCACCACTCTCGAGTGACGCGGTGACGGTACTCAAACATCTTCTCGAGTTTTGGCACTATTGCAAAAGGTGCGGCAAGCCGTCCTAGAAATGACATCGGCGGATCATATTCGATCTCGTCGCGAAGTATCGAGCCGTCGGCATGCGGCATCACTATATGACGATGCCGCCAGCGCGCGAAAGGCCCGGAGATCTGAACATCCGCAAAACTTCGCGGCGGATCGTACGCTGTATGCTTAGCGACCCAGCGCACGCTCACCAGTCCGAACAGTTTTGTCTCTATAATGGCTTGCGTCCCGATTTGCGAGATCTCTGCTTTTTGAATTACCTCTGCGTCTTCCCACGGCGGAATCAGCCTGTGGATTGCATCCGGAAGTTCGTGAAAAGCAAAAACACGTTCGGGCGACGCGCGGATAACAGTTTCCTTCTCAAAGTGCATTTTGTAAGCTCAATGTAATTACACGAACAACCGATGTCCTCATTTAGTTAACCTTTCGTTTAGTCCGCGCCATACCTTTTCGATATGCCGTTCCTCCACGCGAATGCTTCCGACGGAGAGGCGGAGCGTGAATTTTCCGTTCAGTTTTGTATGCGAGAGATATGCCTCGCCCGAAGTATTAATATCGTTCATCATCCGCTCGTTGAGCGCGTCGAGATCGGGGGCGCTATCTGGACAGGCGCGAAAGCAGACGAGTGCAAATGGAACCGGTGCCATCATTTCCCAATCTCTGGATTCCTCGACCCACGAAGCAAATAGACGGGCAAGACGGATGTGATCGCGGATTCGCGCGACCATGCCCTCGACGCCAAAGTATCGAATAACGAACCACAGCTTTAATGCGCGAAAGCGCCGCCCGAGTTGGATGCCGTAGTCCATACCGTTTTTGACGGACGGCTCCTCGGTTGTCTTCAGGTACTCGGCGACGAGCGAGAATGCATCCTTGAGCTGACTCAAATCCTTACAGTAGAGGACGGATAGATCAAACGGCGTGAAGAGCCATTTATGCGGGTTCAAGACTATCGAATCGGCGCGTTCCCAACCCTTAAAGAGGTGACGCATCTCGGGGACGATCGCCGCCGAGCCGGCGTACGCGGCATCGACGTGAAGCCAGATATTGTTTTTCTTGCAGATATCCGCAATTGAATTGACAGGATCGATGCTCGAGGTCGAAGTCGTGCCGATCGTGGGAACGACGCAGATGGGAACGAATCCGTCGGCGATATCTTCGCGTATGGCCTCGGCCAGCTTTGCCGGGATCATCTCGAATCGTTCGTTGCACTCGATCTTTCGCAGGGATTTGAGGCCGAGGCCGAGCGTGATCACGCACTTGTCGATTGACGAATGCACATGCTCGCTCGCGTAAACACGGAGCAGCGGCAGGTCGTCGCGACCGCTCATTCCCTCTTCACGGACCTTGAAACCTGCACGCTCGCGAGCCGCGGCGATCGCATGCATCGTCGAGACGGACGCCGTGTCGTAGATAATTCCCTCAAAGCGTTCGGGCAAATCGAGCATCTGCCGAAGCCAGTCGAGCACGACATCCTCAAGCTCGGTCGAGGCGGGCGATGTACGCCACAGCATCGCCTTCATATCAAAAGCCGCCGCGAACATCTCGCCAAACACGCCTATGCTGCTCGTCGAGGTCGCGAATAGACCGTGAAAATTCGGGTGATTCCAATGCGTGACCGCGGGTAGTATCAGCTTGTCGACGTCATTCAGCACCGCCCCAAAATCTTCGCCTACGGTGGGCGGCGATGAGGGCAAACTCTCCTTAAGCGAGCCCGGCTCGATCTGTGAGAGCACGGGGAAATCCTCAATGCGTTCGAAATAGTTCGTGATCATATCGACGACCGCGTAGCCATATTTGCGAAACTCGTCAGCGGGAATGTCACCGGTTTTATCTGGATTTAGGGTCATGGTTCGTCCGCGATTTTATCCGATAGAAACTCGACATGCCACCCGAATCGGGTATAATGCGAGTTTGTAAACAGAGTTCGTTGAAGGGCGTTTTCGCATTGTGCCGGTAAATCTTAACCAGCAGGCGGCGTAATATTTTCGGCGATTCAGTGCAATCCCCAATAAGCAAATTTTATCGGAGAGGTATATATGACCAGAGTTTTTTTAGCATTCAGTTTGGCTGCGTCGGTTTTCCTATCGTTTGCATGCATTGAAAAAGGTGGCAACACGCCCACCGCCGACACCGGCAATACGATCAAGGTCGGTGTTTATGTTGATTTGACCGGAGCGACTTCGAGTTTCGGACAGTCAACAAAGAACGGCATCGAACTTGCGATCGATGAGGTCAATGCGGCCGGCGGTGTCAACGGAAAGAAGATTCAGTTGGTGATAGAAGACGACCAAGGCCGAACCGAACAAGCAAAAACGGTGGTCGAAAAATTGATCAAACAAGACAAGGTCGTTGCTGTTCTCGGCGAAGTTGCCTCTTCAAACTCATTGGCTGCTGCCCCGGTCGCACAGGAAGCAAAGATACCGATGATCACACCGTCATCTACTAATCCAACGGTAACCCAAAAAGGTGATTATATCTTCCGCGTATGCTTTCTCGATGATTTTCAAGGCAGTTCAATGGCCAAGTTTGCGGCGAATACGCTAAAGGCAAAGACGGCCGCAATTCTCGGCGATGTCAATTCTGATTATAGTAAAGGCTTGACTGAATTTTTCGAGAAAGAATTCACTAAACTAGGCGGAAAGGTTGTGGCGAAGGAAGCTTACACGCAGACAGATCCTGACTTTAAGGGACAGCTTACAAAGATTCGCAACCTGAACCCTGACGTAATTTATGTTCCTGGCTATTACGGTCAGGTCGGCATTATTGCCAGACAGGCACGCGAGTTAAGCATGAATATGCCTCTTCTCGGCGGCGATGGTTGGGACTCTCCGCAGCTTTGGAGCTTAGGGGGAGAAGCACTCAAGAACACCTTTATAACGAATCACTACACTGCGGATGATCCGAATCCGGTGATCCAAAACTTCGTCAAAGCTTACAAAGCGAAATTCGGGGGCGTATCTCCGGATTCACTGGCGGCCCTGGCATATGACGCGGCAAAGGTTTTGGCTGATGCGATCAAGCGAGCGGGAGGAACCGACAGCGCAAAACTGCGCGACGCGATCAATGCCACGAAGGATTTCGCAGGCGTAACTGGTGTCATTTCAATCAATGCTGAGCGAAACGCGATAAAACCTGCCGTGATCCTCGAGGTCAAACCGGATACCAAGCAGCTTTTGGTAAAGGAAACGATCTATCCAGAAGGAATGACGGCGCCTGCGACGACGACGGCGAATTCGAATACCAACGCCAACATGAATACGATGGCGAACGGAAATACGAATACGAATACTAACGCAAATTCAAACGCCAACCGCTGAGTTTCTGGTTTCGAGTTTCAGGTTTTGAGCTGAGGGCCGAAGGTTGGCCGTCTTAACTCGGAATCTGGAACTTGGAACGAAGGATTATGGACACATTTGTTCAGCAGCTTATTAACGGCCTGACTATCGGGTCGATCTATGCGCTGATCGCGCTCGGGTACACGATGGTGTACGGAATTCTCCGCCTTATCAATTTCGCCCACGGCGATATTTATATGGTAGGCGCGTACGCTGGTTTTATGCTCGCGGTCGCGTTGGGCTTTTCGGGCGAACCGTCCGCGTTTGGGTTTGCCGTAACCCTCATTGGCGCCATGGCAATCGCGGCCGCCATCGGAATGGCGATCGAGCGATTTGCATATCGCCCGGTGCGCAAATATTCGAAGATGACGACTCTGATCACTGCGATCGGAATGTCGCTATTGATCGAGTACCTGTTCATCTTTTTCTTCTCGCCGACGCCGCGTTCATTTCCGCAGCTTCTGCCGGTCGGCAGCGTCACGCTGTTTGGGAATGCGACGATTTCCACTTCTCAGATCTTGATCTTCGTGGTGTCTCTGCTGCTGATGGGACTTCTCCAGTGGATCATTTTTAGGACGAAGATGGGCAAGGCGATGCGGGCAGTTTCGTTCAATATTACCTCTGCGAAGCTGATGGGGATCAACACCGATTTCGTCATCGCATTTACCTTCGCCCTCGGTTCGGCACTCGCCGCGGCAGGTGGTGTCCTGACGGCCCAGTATAATCCGAAGATTGATCCGCTGATGGGAATCATGACGGGGTTGAAAGCGTTCGTCGCCGCCGTTCTTGGCGGCATCGGAAATATTCCGGGCGCTGTTCTTGGCGGATTACTGATCGGAGCGGCCGAGACGTTGGTCGTCGGATACGGAGGCTATATTGGTATCCCGTCGACCTACCGAGACGCGGTTGCATTTGCGATTCTGATTGTCGTGCTTCTCGTTCGCCCAGCAGGACTACTGGGATCGAATATACAGGAGAAAGTCTAGCGAGTTTAGATTTTGGATTGTACGAAAGCTGCAATTCAAAATCCGAAATCCAAAATCTAAAATAAATAAATGTCTTCGTGGGTCAAAAGTTTAATCATCGGGATCGTCGTCATCGCGGCGCTGTATGTACTGAACGCGATGATGAGCGCGACCGGATTTTTCGGCGTAGGCGTCAATGATTATCAGGGCCGATTGCTCGTCTTTATCGCGATCAACATCATCCTCGCCACATCCCTGAATCTGATCAACGGGTTCACCGGGCAATTTTCCATCGGGCACGCTGGATTTATGGCCGTCGGTGCGTATGCATCCGCATATTTCACCAACACGTACGGCGAAGCGCTCGTCCAATCTCTGGCGTTCCTTGGCGACACGGGTTCGACAAGCGTTGTTCTCCTGATCGCGGTCGTGATCGGGGCAGTCGTCGCGGCATTGATGGGTTTGATCGTCGGCATCCCGAGCCTACGTTTGAAAGGCGACTATTTGGCGATCGTTACGCTCGGATTCGCCGAGATCATCCGCATCGTTATCTTGAACATCGATGCCGTAGGCGGAGCCACGGGCTATCAGGTTCCGGGTTACGCTAATTTTCTTTGGATTGGAATTTTTACGATCATTACGGTCGTCGTGATCCATAATATCGTCAAATCAGATACCGGTCGGGCTCTGATCTCGATACGCGAGGATGAGCTTGCGGCCGAGGCGATGGGCGTGAATACGACCCGGTATAAGGTCACATCGTTCGTGATCGGCTCGGCCTTCGCCGGCATCGCTGGAGTCCTGTTTGCTCACTACAACAAGTTTCTGCATACCAACGATTTTCAGTTCATCAGATCCTTCGAGATTATCATCATGATCGTGATCGGAGGTATGGGCTCGATGACCGGTGCGATCCTTGGTGCGATCATCGTCACGCTTTTGCCCGAGATCTTGCGGCAGCTCCCCGACATACAGCTCGGCGCAACAACATTCAAATTCGCGGATCTCCGGCTGGTAATATTCGCGTTGATCCTGATCCTTACCATGATAGTTCGGCCGCAGGGAATTTTGGGAACTGCCGAGATCGGTACCTACTTAAAACGGTTCAGGCGTGCCGACAAGAACACCGGAGGCTTGAAATAGATGGCTGACGGTAACGGAAAACAAACTGTCCTGAAGGCCGACAAGGCGACGATACGGTTCGGCGGACTTATCGCCGTGAACGAGCTCGACATGGATGTTCGGCAGGGCGAGATCTACGGTCTCATCGGTCCGAACGGTGCGGGTAAGACGACGATATTTAATTTGCTGACGGGCGTGTACGAACCGACGTCCGGCGATATCAATATCGCTGGCACGCGTGTCAACGGACTAAAGCCCTATCAGATCTCCCGGCTCGGCGTCTCGCGGACGTTCCAAAATATTCGACTTTTTCCGAGCATGACCGTGCTTGAGAATGTCGTCACTGCGTGCCATCGCCATTCACGCCAAAATTTGACCGACGCCGTTTTCCGTCTGCCGCGCTATCATCGCGACGAAAAGGAACATCGTGATTTTGCGCTCGAACTTCTTCAGATCTTTGACCTCGATAAATATAAGAACGAGGGCGGAACTTCACTGCCCTATGGCAATCAGCGGAGGCTCGAGATAGTGCGAGCATTGGCGACACGTCCGCAGCTCTTGCTGCTCGATGAACCGGCGGCCGGAATGAATCCGTCGGAACAGGAAGATCTCACGGCTCTGATAAAAGAGGTCCGTGACAAATTTAATTTGACGATCGTTTTGGTCGAGCACAACATGCGTGTCGTGATGGGCGTCTGCGACCGCATTCAGGTTGTCGATTATGGCAAGTCGATCGCCCTCGGCCTGCCGTCAGAGATCAAGAACGACCCGAAGGTGATCGAGGCGTACTTGGGAGATTAGAGATTTTGGGTTTTAGATTTTGGATTTTCGATTCGGGTGAAAGAGAGTTTCAAATCGTAATCGCAAATCGTAAAAAGTTCCATGCTTACATTAGAAAATGTTTCAGTGAACTACGGTGCGATAGAAGCGCTCACCGACATCAACCTGCACGTTGAGCAGGGCGAGGTGGTGACGCTGATCGGTGCGAACGGCGCCGGTAAAACCACGACGCTGCGCACGATCACGGGTTTGCTCGAACCAAAAGAGGGTCGCGTGATGTACGAAGGAAACGAGATCAGCGGCGTTGCGACGCATAAACTTGTCCCGATGGGGATCGCAATGTCACCCGAAGGCCGCGGAGTTTTTGCGAACCTCAGCGTCCGCGAAAATCTCGAGATGGGCGCGTTTATTCGAAAGGACAAGAAAGGGATCGCGGACGACATGGAAAAGGGTTACACGCTTTTCCCTCGTCTAAAGGAACGTCAACAACAGAAAGCGGGAACTCTGTCCGGTGGTGAACAGCAGATGCTCGCGATGGCACGCGCGCTGATGTCGCGTCCCCGATTGCTTCTACTGGACGAACCATCGCTCGGGCTCGCCCCGCTGGTCGTCCACGCTATTTTCGAGGCGATCGAGCGCATCCGAAACGAAGGTGCGACGATCCTGCTCGTCGAGCAGAATGCCAACGCTGCCTTGCACCACTCCGACCGCGCCTACGTTCTCGAAACCGGCCGGATCGTTATGGAAGGGGATTCAAAGCAACTTGCACAGGATCCGAGAGTTAAAGAAGCGTACCTCGGCGAATAGGGCGACATTCGAACTCGAAAAATCAAGAGCGGAGGGTTTGCGGGCCGTCCGCTTTTTTGTTGACGTGCGACCTTTATTTTCCTTCCGAGAGTCACCAGATGGATCGCGATAAAATTTTTAAATGGCTGATCGTTCTCGCGGTCGGCCTGGGAATCGCGGTCATTTCGCCGCCGGAGGGTGTGCCGCGCGAAGCGTGGACGCTGCTCGCGATCTTTATCGCGACGATCGTCGGTTCGATTGTCCAGCCCGTGACCGGTGCGGCGATGGTGCTGCTCGGTGTCGTTGCCGTTGCGCTATTCCGGGCAGTACCAATCGAAAAGGCACTGAGCGGCTATGGGGATAAATTTGTATGGCTAGTGCTCGCCGCTTTTTTTATTTCGCGGGCGATGATCAAGACAGGCCTTGGTCATCGCATTGCGCTGATTTTCGTCAGGCTGATTGGGGGGCGGACGCTAGGCCTCGGCTACGCTCTGGTGTTCACGGACTTTATTCTCGCGTCATTCATCCCATCGACAGGTGCTCGCTCTGGCGGCATCATTTTGCCTATCGCAAGGAGCGTCACTGAGACATACGACTCGCGGCCGGAGGACGGCACGGAAGGCCGTCTCGGAACGTTTCTGATGACGATGCTCTATCAATGCGAAGTCATCCTGTGTGCGACATTCCTAACGGGACAGGCGTCGAACGTCATCATCGCGGGCTTTGCGCAGCAGCAGGCCGGAATCGATCTGAACTATTCAATCTGGTTTATTTCCGCGATCGTTCCGGCGCTGATCTCGCTCACGGTGATTCCCTTGATGATCTATACGCTCTATCCGCCGGAGATCAAGGCGACGCCGAATGCCGTAGCCTTCGCGCATGCCGAGCTCGAAAAACTGGGTCCCGTAAAACGCGAAGAGAGAGTACTGCTCGTTGTCTTTGTAGCGGTTGTGATTCTGTGGATCACTGCAAAGCTTCACGGAATCGACTCGACCGTGATCGCACTGCTCGGCATCTCGTCGCTGCTCGTGGCGAATGTTTTATCGTGGCGCGATCTGATCGACGAGACTCACGCGTGGGAAGTTTTCATCTGGTATGGCGGGCTCGTGATGATGGCGACGGCACTAGGCGAGACGACGATTCCAAAGCTCTTTGCCTCGGGTGTTGCGTCGATGACAGATGGTCTGAGTTGGCCGATCGCGCTTGCGGTACTGGCACTTGTTTTCTTTTACGCGCATTACGCCTTTGCTTCGATCACGGCGCACGTGACCGCGATGTTTATTCCGTTTCTAGCCGTCACAATTGCCGTCGGCGCGCCCGCGGGATTGACCGTGCTGATACTGACCTATTTCGCAAACCTGAGCGCCGGCCTCACGCATTACGGCACGACACCTGCTCCGATTTATTTCGGCCTGGGATATGTGACGCAGCGGCGATGGTGGACGGTCGGCCTGATCGCTTCTATTCTTAACATCGCGATTTGGTCGAGCATCGGGCTCGGCTGGTGGAAAATTCTGGGATGGTGGTAAGGGCAAAAAGCCTTCACCGCTCGGCGAGGGCTCCTGCCACACGCATTATAGGACGGAGGTCACTTACTGCTGTCCCGGAAATCCGCCCGGCAATCCCGGCATTCCTGTCTCTCCCGGCATGCCCGGAATCGGGGCGTCGAGCTTCTCGAGCACGTCTTTGTAGATCGTCACATTGCCGGCCGCCTCGAGCCGGTTCTTGATCGCCGAGAGGTAATCACCGAACACGGCCTGCCGCTTTTGCGACAGCATCTGCTCCATCAACTGGCTGCGCTCCGTCGCAAACTGCGCCATATCCGCTTCCGACCGGTTCGACACGCCGAATACGAGCCAATTGTCACCAACCTTGATCGGCGTGCGAGAGACGTCACCCGTTTTCATCGCATAGATTGCATCCTCGAGAACTTTGCTTGTCGAGGCAGAGGGCCCTTCGCCGAGGGGCGAGCCGAGGATGAAATCCTTCTGATCCTTTGCGATCAGGCCGCGGCCGCTCGCAAGACCAGCAAGTGCACCCGGATTTGCCGCGCCCGAGGCGATCTGCTTGGCGATTTCCTCGACCTGCTTATTCGCCTTCTCGAGCTTTACGATGTCGACGATCTGCGTTTTTACTTCTTCAAAGGTAGCGTCCCGCGGCTCGCGACGATCCGAAAGCATCGGAATCGCAAATCCATTCTGGATAGGCGTTTTTTCGCCAATATCGCCGACGGCCTCGAGCGGTTCGATACCGCTTTCAAACTGCGGCGAATTGCCGATGTTGGGAACGGTATCGCCGGGCTTTACGTAGTCGGTTTCCTTGATCATGTCGGCCACGCTCATATTCGCCTCTGAGGCAAATTCTGCAGCCGTCTTCGCAACGTCCTTTGACTGTTTGAGCGAGTCTGTGACCTTTTGTGCAAGCTCGGCGGCGGCGGCGTAGGCACGTCGATTACGAAGGCTGACCTCGAGCTCCTTCCTCGCATCCTCAAACGATTTCGCCACATCCTCGCCGCGACGCAGGACGAAAACGCGACTCTGGTAGGTTATGGGCTCGGATACCTCGCCGGGCTTCATCTTCAGCAGAGTCTGATACGGGTCGTCCTTTTTGTTCAGGTCCTCGCGCACGGGGCCACGGAGTTTTCCACCGGAGGATGCCGTTTGAGGATTCTCTGAACGGCCGCGCGCCAGCACAGCAAAGGCTTCTTCGGTCACGTCTCCTTTGGATCGAAGGTCGGAGACGATCTCATTCGCCTTACCCATGACCTCGGCCTCCATATCGGGTTTCGCGACGCGCAGGACAATCTCCTGTCCGAGCACGCCGGCAATCTTTTTGTCCGCGGGCAGTGCATCATACTCGGCACGCAGGTCGGCCTCCGCAAGCTGCAGCTTCTCGCCTATGCGACTCGTGTGGACGAAGATGTAGCGAATCTTTTTCTGCGGGACGCCGATGAAGTAGGCCTGTTTATTCGCGTCGAAGTATGCTCGGAGCTCGTCGTCGGTCGGAGTAATAGTTTTAGAAAGATCGGCGCTATTAACGGAAACGTACGAGACGTCGAACTTCGTATTCTTTCGCTGGAACTCAGTCAGCACCTCATCCTCAGAGACAGACACGCCCGCTGTAATGAATGCATTCAGCTTCTGGGCGCTGATCTCGTCGCGTATGGATTCCTCGCCAGCGGCGATCGTGCCGTACTGAGAGATCATGTTCTGCTCGTAGATCTGCTGGTCAAACGTCTTCCCCTCGGGCGTCTGACTGCGAATCTCCGATGCGATCTCGGGGTCGCTTGCCGTCAGGCCGAGGCGTGCGGCCTCGAGCCTGATGATCCGGCTGCCGATTAACTGCTGGAGCGTCGACTTGGCCGGCATCTTTTGACCGCGTAGGTACTGGCTCATCGACTCCTGCTGACGAACGACTTCGCCAACGGAGATCTTTTCGCCATCGACTTTAGCGACCGTCTCCTCGCTGCGGCCAAGGTTGGCCCCGACCGTGTTCTGGCTCGGCGCGTAGAAAAGTACAAGGCTCGCCACCATTACAACGGCGAAGACGATGAGGACTACATTTCGCGTTCTCTCGAGACGCGTAAAAAACTTTAACATCCGGTATTACCTGCGTTACTTCAGAATTAAGGCGGAAAAACCGCGCATTGGGGCAAACTGCAATACTACCAAAACGAGGCGAAAGGGCCAAAGGCAATGTCGATTGATGATTGAAGTTTTCGCGGGTTTCGCGGATGATAGTCGAACACGCAAAAATGAGCGAAAAGCCCGTAAAATCCGTCGCGATCATCGTGAAGCCGCACCACGACGAAGCACGTGCGACCGCCGAACAGCTCTCGGCATGGCTTAGCGACCGAAAGCTCAAACAAGTCGGCGACACATTGTCAGCGAGCGATGCCCGGCGAGAGCCTACCGTTATATCCGATGCTGACCTGATAGTCGTGCTCGGCGGTGACGGCACGATGATCTCCGCAGCACGCATGGTCGGCGATGCTGACGTACCGATTCTCGGAGTCAATTACGGCAGCCTTGGGTATCTCACGGATTTTCGAATCGAGGAGATGTTTTCCGCTCTCGAGTCCATCGTCGACGGTGAATACGAAATCGATCGTCGTGTAATGCTCGATGTCGAGCTCTGGCGAAACGAGGGAAAAATCGCATCGGGCCGCGTCCTCAACGACATCGTCGTTAACAAGGCCGCACTGGCTCGTATCATCGACATCGAGGTAACGCTAAACGGGCTATTTGTTAACAGTTTTCGCGCGGACGGCCTGATCGTCTCAACACCGACCGGTTCGACCGCCTACAACCTGTCCGCAGGCGGTCCCATTGTGTACCCATCGATGAACGCGGTCGTGATTACGCCGATCTGTCCATTTACACTCACTAATCGTCCGCTGGTCGTGCCCGACTCAGCTGCCATAGTTCTAACACTCAAGAGCGGCAACGAAGGCGTCGCGCTCACACTCGACGGGCAAACGGGTTTCACAATGGAGGCCGGTGACCGCGTCGAGGCTCGAAAGAGCGCAACGAGCTTTAATCTAATCCGTCCTACGAATAGAAACTACTTTGACGTGTTGCGGGACAAACTGCGGTGGGGCCGATAATCGCAAAAGGCTAGCCAAACAGCGTCGTTTGCAGAGTTTCCTCCGGCTCGTGACCGTCCGGAAACCATTGCGCCTCGCGGAGATCGCACTTTCCGTTCTCACTAAATTTTACGCCTTCGCTCTCGAGCAATTCCTGCTGCAGGTTTACGGGGATAGTCATTTTCCCGGTCGAGCAGCGGCCCTGCGAATTGATAACTCGCTGCCACGGCACACTTTCTGTATCGGCGCCGTTCATCACATAGCCGACTGTTCTCGGCGTGTAGCCTTCGCCGAGTACGATTGCGATCTGGCCATAGGTCATCAGCTTGCCGGGCGGAATCTGTCTGACGAGGTCGTAGACACGGTCTTTGTAGGTTTTGTCGTTGACGCTCATCGCAGCTCCCGCAGGAATGTCCGTGCCGGAGCACCGTCGCCGCCGGCGCCGTCATACTTGAGCGGCGCGCAGAATATTTCGTAGTCCCCCGCAGCCACCTCTCTCAGATCGACGCCTTCGAGTATTACGATTTCTTTTTCGAGCAATGCAACGTGAACGGGATGTCCCGGCGAACCGCTTTTCTCGATCGACAGATAGTCGATACCGACGAGCACAACGCCGCAGGCTGCGAAACGCTCTGCTGTCTCCGGCAACAAATATGTGTAGTCAGTCCGAAATCCCTTTTCCGGTTCGCTCCAAAACGCCGAGTTGCGCGTCTTGAATAAAATGCGTTCCACGCCCGACATATCGCCGATATGATTCGGCTCGATCGCGGTCACATCTTCAGGAATCTCGACGACACGGCAGGGCCCTATCAATTTTGAGCAGTCGATCTCGTGCACACGGCCGCCCCCGTCAATAAAATGATTGGGAGCATCGACATGGGTCGCCGTGTGACAGCCCATCGATATCTGAGAGACATTGGCCGTGTCGCCATCAGACATTGATTTGAATGGGGTGATCGCAACGCCGGGATCGCCCTTGTAGATAGGCGTCTGGGCCGAGATGGTCACCGTGATGTCGTAGACCTTTGCCATCGGTAAGGAAATGATAGCGAGAACTCGGTGAGATTGCATTCACGGGGCGTTCTTCATACGCTGTACCTCAACCATGAAAATAGAACACGAGCAAAACGATAGCGGCGGCAGTTTTTTCATCGACGAAGGCCAAGGACGCATTGCCGAGCTGACATATCAAACCGAGGGAAAAGGCCGCATAACGATCGACCATACCGAGGTCGATGAAAAATTTCGCGGCGAAGGCATAGCTCGCGATCTCGTAGCGGAAGCGGTCGCCTTTGCGAGAGAGAATGAGTTGCTCATCACGCCGACGTGCCCTTATGCGAGGAAAGTAATCGAGGGAACGCCCGAATTTCGCACCGTCCTCGCGTAGACATGCGTATCGCTGCCTCCAGCTATTCGAATACGGCGCCGCTGATCTGGTCGTTTCTCTACGGCGAGAATCACGGACGAGCAGAGGTCATTCTCGACAACGCACCGGCCCGCTCAGCTGAGTTGCTCGGTCAAGGTCGGGTCGATGCGGCTCTCGTCCCCGTGATCGCCTATCAGATGCTTGATGAGATTCGGCTCGTGCCCGAAGTTTGTGTCGGGGCGAAGCGACAGGTGCGCAGCGTATGTCTTGTCACACGCGGCGAGGAACTGGGCGATGTGAAATCCGTCGCCCTCGACGTTTCGTCAAAGACCTCAATCACGCTCACCAAAATCATCTTTCGCGAATTCTTAGGTACTGAGCCGGAATGGCGCGACGCCGAGCCGAACATCCATGCCATGCTCGAAGAATGCGACGCCGCATTATTGATCGGTGATCCGGCGCTCACGCTGCCTCGAACTAGCTTCGAAGTTTTCGATCTCGCCGAGGTTTGGAATCGATACACCGGCCTCGGATTTATTTTTGCGATGTGGATGACTCGAGCGGAAAAGGTCGATCTCGATTTTGCGGCCGGCCGTGACGAGGGGCTTGCGAACATCACCGAGATCTCCGCAAACTACGCGAGGGCGACGGGCCTCACGACGCGGGAATTGACCGAATATCTAACAGAAAATATCAGCTATTCAGCCGATGAAAATATGATGGAAGGGATGAAATTATTCTTCGATCTCGCCGCAAAGCACGAGCTCATTCCGGTAGCAAAGTCGTTGGTTTTTGCCTAGAACATCGGCCGTTTCCACTCTTCGACGAGCAGCGAGTCTATCACTTTTCCGTTTTCCTTTAAGTGCTCGACGAGAACGAGCCCGGCGTGGATACGCTTGTCGATATTCTTGATCTGGCCGATAAAATAAAGCATCGATCGCTGCTTGCCCTTTGTCAACTCGTGGAATAGACGATCACCCTCGGGGTCCTGATTCAGTACCTCGCGAAACTCCTCCGGCATTGGCAGGCCGTACTCGCTCTCGTCTCGCGTGAGCAGAACGTTTACCGTATCGCCCGCTTCGATCCCGACCGCATCGCGCTTCGTTTTATTGACGATGATGTAAAACTTGTCGCCCCAAGGGAGAAGTGCGCACTGAAACGGCTCGCCCCTGTTTATCGAACACAGAACGCGGCGAAACTTGTCCGTAAATGCGAGTTTTTTGGCGATATCGCCGTCGACGATCAAGAAATGCCAGCCGGAGCCGCTATCGGATTTTGTGAGCTCAGTCTTAAATTTTACGGTCTTAGAAGATTTAGCCACGCGAGATCACAGAGGGCACAGAGAAAGCCTTTTCCAACATTTTAGAACACGACGGTGAAATATGAAATTTAGAGATTGCATCCGTCTTCTCTGTGATCTCTGTGGCCAATTTCTTTTCCTCATTTGTTAGAATTGATTCGAAGTGAGAAGCCCGATCCAAGCCATTCTAGACAAGGCCCTCGACGGCCAAAGACTGACGAGCGAAGACTGTACCGCTCTGCTCGAGTCGCGCGATTTTGTGCGGATCGGTGCAGCGGCGGATGAGATCCGTCAGCGGAAAAATCCGGGCGATGTCGTGACCTATATCATCGACCGCAACATCAACTACACGAACGTCTGCAACGTCGTCTGTACCTTTTGCGCGTTCTACCGGCGGCCCGGCAAGCCCGACACCTACGTTCACTCGATCGAGGAGATAGAAAAGCGCATCGACGAGACCATCGCCTTGGGCGGCACTGGCGTCCTGATGCAGGGCGGGCTGCACCCCGATTTTAATATCGAGTGGTACGAGGAATTGCTAAGCACGCTCCACGCAAAGTATCCGACGTTTCAGTTGCACTGCTTTTCGCCGCCCGAGATTCACAACATTTCGCTCATCTCAAAGCTCGATTACGTGACGATAATGCAGCGTTTGAAAGACGCCGGCCTGAACTCAATGCCTGGCGGCGGCGGCGAGATCCTCGACGATGAAGTGCGTGCGAGAGTGTCGACAAAGTGCACGACGCAGGAATGGCTCGACGTGATGCGGGCCGTGCACAAAGTCGGGCTGATATCTACCGCGACGATGATGTTTGGGATCGGCGATACGATTGTGCACCGAGTCAGACATCTGCAGAGGATTCGGGATTTACAGGACGATACGGGCGGATTTACTGCGTTTATCCCGTGGACATTCCAACGTGAAAATACCGCTCTCGGCCGCAAGATCACAAAGGAACCGACCGGCATCGACTATCTGAAAATGCTCGCCGTCTCGCGGCTCTTCCTCGATAACGTACAGCACATACAGGCCTCGTGGCTCACGCAAGGCCTAAAGCTCGGCCAGAGCGCACTCGGCTTCGGAGCAGACGATATGGGCTCGATTATGATCGAAGAAAACGTTGTCTCCGCCGCCGGTGCCGACACCCAGGCGAACGAGCGCGATCTGCGCTACCAAATCCGCGAAGCAGGATACACGCCCCAACAGCGAGACATCCTCTACAACTACATCGATCGTGGGGGGATCGACGAAATCGATGTCTCTGGTTCACTGCCGTTCGCGAAATTGAGCGTAGCGTTTGCGGATTAAAATGCGCCTTGTCTAACACAATGAAAATATGAATAGTCTCACCCGCTGTCCAGACCTTCTTCCTGAAGACCTCACTTCACTGATTGCAGAATTTGGAAAAGCGTGGGCGTCTAGTGATAAACGACCTAGACCTGATAGCCAAACAATAGTTCATTGGACAAATTTGATCAGTGAATGGGTAAATGCCTCTGACCTTCCGCTCTTTGTAAGAAAATCGGGAAAGATCAGAGGCTCTGTCGAAACGCATTCTTCACGTCGTCAAATTGTATATTGCGACAACAGTCCAGCGCATTGGGCGTATGTGATGGCTTCCAGAGGAGTACGCCCGACTTTCGACACCATCATATCGTTGGTAAAGAAGCATCTGATTCCCGTAGTCTATATACAAAAGCCTGCCGAGAGATCAATCGCCACCTATCAATGTAGCCTCCGGCAAGAGTTCAACGTAAACCATCATGGTTGGAAACTCGCACATATAGATCCAGTTGGCTTACGCTCGCGAGTGCTAGTTTCCCAGATTCCGATTGAAAAGATCGAGGATCACTTTCGAGCATTAATGTCGCCCGGCAATATGTTCGTAGTTCCACCTGCATGGGCCGGCCTGGCGGAGGCCCAGTCGGTTATTGACGCGATCGTTGCCGCCGATAAGGCGGCCTAGCAACGAATTTTCTTGTCAACTTGTCAAGAACGGGCTAGAATCCAGTTATGAAAAGCCTATCTGTCGGTGAGATCAAGACACAATTTTCGGAGGTACTCGAAAAAGTACGGCAGGGCGAGAGCTTTGGAATAACTTACGGCAAGAGCAAAAAGCTGGTCGCCGAGATTAACCCTCCAAAGAAGCAAACGAAAAAGAAACGAAAACTTGGGATACTTGAGGGCAAGATGAAGGTTGTTTTTGCTGACGATTTCAAGATGACCGAAGAGGAGTTCATAAATCTCAAGGTCTGAGAATGAAGTATCTCCTCGATACCCACGTTTTTCTCTGGGCCACCTCACAACCAAAACTGCTGCCTGCAATAGTCGCCGCAACGGTCAAAGATCTGAACAACGATGTATTTGTAGGCTCTGTAACTTTTTGGGAGATCGCGATTAAAGTCCGAGCTGGCAAGCTCGATATTGGTAAGAATAAACCGGGCGATCTTACGTTGCGAGCCGTAGATATGGATTTCATTCTAATGGGTCTCTCACCGGAAGAAACCGCGACAATGGGACAACTTGCGGAAGACACCCACTTTGACCCGTTTGACCGCATGCTAATCTGGCAGGCGATTCAGCGAGACCTTACCCTCATAAGCCGCGATCCGGAGTTTGCAAAGTTTAAGAAAGATGGACTGAAGCTGCTCTGGAAATGAACTCTACGTCTTTTTCACATCGAGCAGCAGCCCGCGTTCTTCTGCAGGCCAGCTGAAGACGCCGTTTCGCCAGCATTCAGATTTTTCATTACGCGGGTACTCAAATCAGATTCTTACCCAACTATTACATTTCCGTTGGCACCGATCTGTCATCATAAAGTTGTCTCCGTCCCGGCGATGCAAGGGCTCCCAACATGCAAAATATCGATACGTCTCGGCCTTGGCACCAAACGATAAATTGGAAAAACGTTGCGATACTCACGTCTTTTCATCTGTTTGCCATACCGGCATTTCTCACTTTCAATTGGCAGAATCTCGCGGCCCTTCTCATTGGCAATTGGGTTGTCGGCAGTCTCGGTGTTGGGTTGGGCTGGCATCGGCTGCTGACACATCGGAGCTTTAAGGCGCCGAAATGGCTCGAGTATTTACTGACAATTTTGGGGACAATGTCGATCCAGGATTCGCCGGACAAATGGGTCGCAACGCACCGGATACATCACAAATTTACCGAGCAGGACGGCGACCCGCATTCGACGCGGCCGGGCTTTTGGTGGGCGCAGGTAGGTTGGATCGTCTGGGGGACCGCACAGGATCATGATCAAAAGACGCTGCAAAGTTTCGTTCCCGACCTGATCAAAGACCGCGGTCACAGATTAATCTCACGACTTTATTACGTGCCGATCATTGTGTCGGCAGCCCTTCTGTTTGCGATTGGCGGCTGGACGATGGTCGTTTGGGGTGTCGCCGCCCGTGTGGTTTTAGGCTGGCACACGACGTGGTTTGTAAATTCGCTCTCGCACATTTACGGCTCGCGGCCGCATGCGACCAACGACGATTCGACCAATAACTGGTTTGTCGCCCTCCTCACCTTCGGCGAGGGATGGCACAACAATCACCACGCCTTTCCGACATCGGCGCGCCACGGACTCGCCTGGTTTCAGTTCGATATGAACTGGATCGCGATTCGCCTCCTCGAAAAACTCGGTTGGGCAAGCCGGATCAAGCTGCCGGAGTTTGACCGTCCCGCTGCCGCTTTGAAGCACGTTGCCTGATAAACTACACTTCGCGTTCATATGGATGTCGAAAGGAGCCTGTCGCCTCAGATCAGTCGGTGATTGAAACATATTCTGACTTCTGGGAGTTCTACGTCCGCGAGCATTCGAAGCCCGCGACGCGACTGCTGCATTTTATCGGGACTTCTTTAGGCGTATTGCTATTAATCTTTTTTATCGCTACGGCGCGTTGGTTCTGGATTCCGCTTTGTTTTGTGACGGGCTACGCGTTTGCGTGGACGGCGCATTTCGTTGTCGAAAAAAATAAACCCGCGACGTTCAAATATCCGCTCTGGTCCTTTATATCCGATTACAAAATGATGTGGTACATGATCACGGGCCGGATGGATGCCGAAGTAAAACGTGTGGTAGGTACACGCGCATACGGACGCGAAACCGCCGCGTCTAATAGTCTTCAACGATGAAGAAGGCAAACAAACTCTCCGCCGTCGTTCTACTCGCCACGTTAAAAAAAACCGGCCAATCTAATACCGCCGTACTATCTGAGTTTTTGGTTGAGAAAATGGCTGCGAAAGGGATTGCGTGCGAGATCGTAAAGCTAGTCGAACACAAGGTCCTCGCCGGCACCTACCACGATATGGGAAAGGGTGACGGTTGGCCAGCTATTCTTAAAAAGATCGAAAAAGCCACGATAGTCATCTTCGCGACTCCGATTTGGTGGAGTTCTCACTCTTCGGAGATGCAGCGTGTGATCGAGAGGCTCGACGAGGTGCACGACGAGATATTGGCCGGTAAGACTTCGCGGCTCGAGGGTAAGGTAGGTGGAATCGTTATCACCGGCGACTCCGACGGTGCTCAGCAAATTATCGGCACCATTGCAAACTTCTGTAACGCCATCGGAATTGTCGTGCCGCCTTACGCGTCGCTTTCGGTCCTTGCAGAGGAACAAGCGAAGGGTAAGAAGACCTCTCGCGCAAAACTGCTTCAGAAGTACGAGAAAGAATACTCAAAGACGGCCGATAGCATGGTCGAGAGTCTGCTCAAATTCGCATCTCCAAAATAACCGGTTTAATATAAACCGATATGTACGCGAGCGAGCTCATCAATCCGCAGGGCCTGAATTCGACGATCGAATTTCTGACTGCAATGATCACGCCGTCGCTTTTGATCTCCGCAACAGGCTCGCTGGTGCTCTCGACATCGACGAGACTGGGCCGCGTGGTCGATCGCGTTCGCGCTCTCGAGGTCCGGCTCGGTGAGCTGATCTATGTGAAAGAAGATGAGCGGCATACAATTCCGCTCTATGAGAAGCGCCTCGAGGTCATCGTCGATCTGCTCGACAAGGTTACGAGTCGGTCGCGAATACTGCAGCGCGCAATGGGTGCGTTTTATTACGGTCTCGGATTTTTTATATTGACGAGCGTCACGATCGCGATTGCGGGTATATTCGACATTTACCGGTGGCTGCCGATACCTGTCGGCATCATTGGGATTATGTTCCTATTCTACGGTGCCCTGCTGATGCTCCGCGAAACGCAGATGGCAACTGCGACGATCAACGCCGAAATGGATTTTACCTGGGAGCTCGCCCGTCGTGTCGCCCCAAAAAATGTTGCAAGCAAATACCAACAAATCGAAACTGGCGAATACACCGTCAAGCCCCAGCCCGAAGAGTCCGGGGTATCTAAAACTCTTGGCGGCAAATGAGCTTGCGCAGCGCGTCGAGCAGCTCGAGGCTTTACTAGCGTCGTGCACCGCCTGCCCAAAAGACTGCGGAAACAATCGCCTTCGCGATGAGATCGCGGCCTGCTATTCCGGCCGACTGCCGATCGTCTCGTCTTACACAGCGCATTTCGGCGAGGAGCCATGTCTATCAGGCACTCACGGTGCGGGCAATATCTTTTTCGGCAACTGCAATCTTCGATGCGTATATTGTCAGAACTACCAGATCTCTCAAACCTGGCGTGAGCAAAAGAAAAACGAGGTCACTCACGAACGTCTCGCGGAGATGATGCTAGAGCTGCAACAGCGAGGCGTGCACAACATCGGCTTTGTCTCGCCGACGCACTTTGCACCTCAGATGGCACGCGCGATCCTTATCGCCGCGGAAAACGGTCTACACCTGCCAATCGTCTACAACACGAATGCGTACGACTCGGTCGAAGTGCTGCGACTGCTGGATGGGATCGTTGACGTTTATCTGCCCGATCTGAAGTATGCAGACTCGGAAGCGGGATTCCAGTATTCGAAGGTCCGTGACTACGCCCTTCACGCGCGGGCAGCGATCAAAGAGATGCATCGGCAGATGGGCGACTCGCTCGCATTTGGAGGCGATGGCTTATTAAAACGCGGTCTGTTAATTCGACTGCTCGTCCTGCCAAACGATATCGCCGGCCTTGCCGAAAATCTCCGCTGGATCCGCGACGAGCTCGGACCCAAAACGGCGATCTCGCTGATGGCTCAATACTACGCGACTAATAAAGCGGCGACCGATGAACGCTACATACTGCTATCGCGACGTATCTCCGAGGGCGAATGGTTCAACGCAGTCTCGCTGCTCGAAGACCTCGGAATGGAAGAAGGCTTTATGCAGGAATATGAGTCGGCCTCGCACTATTACCGGCCTGACTTTACGGACGCGGACAAGCCGTTCAAGGATATTCGGGATTTTCAGTAAGATTTTATTGTAATTTTGTAGGCTCGCAGGACAATTGGCGTGAGGTAAGGGAATGTCACGAATAAGCTGGGCGTTTATTATATTAGGCTTGCTAGTACTATCCTTTACTGTCCTTTCGATAACAAAGAGTAAATGGGGAATCAATTTAAGGCCCATAATCTGTCCTGATTGCGGTCACAAACCAGGTTCGCCTATATGCATTCCGGCTAACCAACAGCAGGCGCTTTGGGGTGGTAGAACGTGTGAAACCTGTGGATGCGAAATGGATAAATGGGGAAGGAAAATTGCGTCGTGACGAACCTAAGTGTAGTGCCACTACTTAAGGCACTGTCGAAAGGGAAATGAAGAGGATGAATACAGGCGAAAAAGCACCCGCCTTCACATTATCTGACGGGAACGGCGGAAAGTGGTCGCTAAGTGATTACAAAAGACGTACGGTCGTCCTATTGTTCTACCCCGGCGACAACACGCCGGTTTGCACGGTGCAGCTGGGTAGCGTACGCGATCACTGGTCGGAGTATCAGGCGACGGGCGCCGAGGTTGTCGGGATTTCCACCGATTCGGTCGAGTCGCATAAGGATTTCGCTGAAAAGAAACAGCTTCCGCTCAGGCTATTGTCGGATATGGACGGAAAAGTTTCGGCAATTTACGGTATGAAATCGTGGTTGCGGGGCCGTTCCGCCCGTGGAGTTGTGGTCATCGATAAAGAAGGCAAAGTCGCCTATCACAAGGTGCAGGCTTTGAGCCTCTTCAAACCGAGCGATGATGATGTGTTGGCAGCTATCAAAGCAGCCGACTAAGGATTCACCACATAGGCACAGAGAATGAGCAAAGGCCTATGTCAACTGATTCCTCCGCGTCTCAGCGTCTCTGCGGTATAATTTTCCAATGGCTTTATTTGGCGATAAATTCAAATGCGGGCGATGCGGACAAAAGACCGAGCCTATCGGTTTTGCTCCGATCCCGACCGAGCTCGGTCAACAGATAGGTTCGGAAATGTGTAAGGGCTGTTGGGCTGAGTGGCAAGAGAAGCAAAAGCAGTTGATCAACCACTTCGGGCTCGACGTATCAAATCCCGACTCGCACCAATTCCTCTTCGACAATATGAAGATCTTTTTCTACAACGAAGGCGTTGAGCTATCGCAGATCGATACGTCGCAGGAAGGGAAAGTCAATTGGTAGCTACTTCGCGGCTTCGAACTTCAGCGCAACTGAGTTCATACAATATCTGAGTCCCGTTGGTTTCGGGCCGTCGTCAAACACGTGCCCGAGGTGCGAGCCGCAGCGTGCGCACTCCGTTTCCGTGCGGGTCACTCCATAAGCGCTGTCTACCTTCTCCACAATATTCTTTGCGTTTATCGGCTGATAAAAGCTCGGCCAGCCTGTTCCAGAATCAAATTTTGTTTTTGAGCTAAAGAGCTTCAGATGGCATGCCGCACAGT